>FWPU01000137.1_pt1 | contig 222981 bp, 189 predicted proteins | sample 2228361 | NCBI WGS metagenome assembly FWPU01 (sample SAMEA103939777, study PRJEB20133) | metagenome | reverse complement strand
CCGATCTTCCCGCCAGCTCGCGCAGCCCGCCCTCCGACGCAGAGCGTCGCCCCCAGCCCCGCCGACGCAGGAGCATCGGCGCGAGACCATCCCCTCACCTCGTTCCCACGCTCCGCGTGGGAACGCACCCCCCGGCCGCTCCGCGGCCCACTCTCGCCAGATCGCGCAGCCCGCCCTCCGACGCAGAGCGTCGCCCCCAGCCCCGCCGACGCAGGAGCATCGGCGCGAAGGCTTCCCGCTACGGCGCCAGCGATGACCGCTCCGCGGCCCATTCCCGCCAGACCGCGCAGCCCGCTCTCGGACGCGGAGCAGCCGATCCCACAACGCCTGTGCGTTGATGAGGCTGGTGAGACTGCGGAGAGATTCAGTACAGATAGCAAAACAGATAACGCGGAGAAAGGAGGGAGATGACTGCAAGGGCAGGAACCCAGAAATGAGTAATAATCATAGCAAGAACGAGTCGAAGGAGGCGCCCCATGAACCAGTACCCTTACCTGTCAGGCCAGCCGCGGTTTAGCGACATCGGCTCCTTTTTACAGAAGGTTGGGCTGTTGACGATCTTCGGGCTGGGGTTCTGGCTGGGCACGCTGCTCTATCCGATCTTCAATCCCAAGCCTGTCCCCGTCGAACCGACGAACGCGCCGACCATCCTTGAGCCAGCAGCTCCTCCGGCCATCGGCGCGCAAGCCCAGAATGCGCCCTCATTGCCCATCGTGATACCGATCCGCTCTCAGGAGGTGCCCAATGTGCAGACTGTACATCCTGGTCCGCGAAGCCGGTTGGTGCTGTTGGATCCCGGCCCCAGCCTGGGTGGGGATTAAGCCCCCGATCCGACAGGCCCGCGATCGCGAATGCCGCACGCTCAGCACAATGGAGGCTTCGCTACATGGCAGATGAGCCGCTGCGCGCCAGAGCGCCCCACCACGCGAACGAGCCGTCTGGCCGTGACAGACCAGGCGGCTCGTTCATCATGCAAGAGATGCTCTTGCTGTAAGGCGATCCGCCCCTACTTGACGACGATATTCACCAACTTGCCAGCGGCATAGATCACCTTGACCACCTGTTTGCCCTCGATATGTCGCCTCGCTCCTTCCGACTGCAACGCCAACGCCGTCGCCTGCTCCTCGGTGATGTCGGCCGGCGCCTCGATGCGCTCGCGCACCTTGCCATTGACCTGGACGACCAGGGTGATCGTCTCGGCGCGCGCGATCTCCTCATCCCAGGTCGGCCACGCCTGGACGTGGACGCTCGGCCCGGGATGGCGGCGCTGCCACAGCTCCTCGCTGATGTGCGGCATGGCCGGCGCCATCATCAACAGCAGGTTGTCGATCGCCTCGTCCCAGGCGGGAGTGGCATACACCGCCGTCTCGCGCGCTTTCATCAGGTAGTTGTTGAACTCCATCAGCGCGGCGATCATCGTGTTGAACCGGAAGCCCTCGATGTCTTCGGTCACGCGCCGGATGGTCTGATGCGTCATGCGGCGCAGCGCCCGCACCTCCGCCTCGGACGGTTCGCCATCCGCCCGCCGCGCTGGCGCCTCGGTCGCCACCATCCACACGCGATCCAGGAAGCGCCGCACCCCTTCGATCCCTTGCGAGCTCCACGGCCCCCCCATCTCCCAGGGGCCGATGAACATCAGGTAAGCGCGCACCGTATCGGCGCCGTAACGCTCCACCAGATCATCGGGCGCGACCACGTTGCCCCGCGACTTGGACATCTTCTCGTTGTCCTCGCCCAGGATCGTGCCCTGGTTGAAGAGGCGCACCATCGGCTCGTCGAAATCGACCACGCCCATATCGTGCAGCGCTTTGGTGAAGAAGCGCGTGTACAGCAGATGCATGGTGGCGTGCTCGACCCCTCCCGTATATTGGTCGACAGGCAGCCAATAGGCTCCCTCCTCGGGATCGAATGGCTTGTCGTCGGGGCCGATCGGCTCGCCCGCCTTCCAGTAGGGGCTGACGTACGCGTACTGGTACCACGAGGAACACATGAACGTGTCCATGGTGTCGGTCTCGCGCTCAGCATCGCCGCCGCAACGCGGGCATTTCACATGACGGAACCCCTCGTGGTACTTCAGCGGGCTTTCCCCCGTGGGCAGGAACTCGGCGTCGTCAGGCAGCAACACCGGCAGGTCGCTGTAGGGGACGGGCACCGTGCCGCAGCCTGGACAGTAGATGATGGGGATCGGCGCGCCCCACATGCGCTGGCGGCTGATCAACCAATCGCGCAGGCGATAGTTGACGGCGAAACGGCCGATCCCCTGGGCCGCCAGCCATTCGGTCACGCGACTGCGGGCCACGTCCCCCGGCGTGCCGCTGAAGGCCCCGGAGTGAATCATCGTCCCGTACTCCGCATGGAAGAGCACGTCGCGATACCATTCGACGGCGTGCCACATCTCCATCGTCGTGCGGAACTGGCGCATGTAGTCGTAGCCAGCATGACAGCGCGCCAGGATCGCGGCGTCGGCCGCGATCGAGTCCAGGGTCATGCGGCCGTCGGCGAAGATCACCTCCCAGCCGCTGCCCACGATCTCCGCCCAATGGCCGGGCCGCAGGTGCGCCTGCAGCACATCCGCGTAGCGCGCGCGGGCCTCCGCGCCGACCAGGGTCACGGCGTAGAAGCGCCCGCGCCCCTCGATGGTCAGCCACTCGTAGGGGATGCCCGCCTCGCCCAGCGCGGCGCCGAAGGTGGGCGAGACCGAGCCATCCCAGACCACGCTCTTGGCGCGGCCATCGGGCCGATCGATCACAGGGATGATGGGCAGGCCGAACTTGATGGCGAACTCGAAGTCGCGCTCGTCGTGCGCTGGCACCGCCATGATCGCGCCCGTGCCGTAGCTCATCAGCACGTAGTCGGCGATCCAGATCGGGATGCGCTCGCCGTTGACCGGGTTGATGGCGTAGGCGCCGATGGCGACGCCGGTCTTCTCCCTGCCCACCGCCGTGCGCTCGATCTCGCTCTGGCGGCTGGCCTGGTATTTGTAATCGGCCACCGCCTGGCGCCGCTCGGGAGCCGTCAATTTCTCGACCAGCGGATGCTCAGGGGCCAGGACCATGAAAGTCGCCCCCCACAGCGTGTCCGGCCGCGTCGTGAAGACGACGATGTCATCGCCCTGCTCGGATTTGAAGGTCACCTCGGCGCCCTCGCTGCGGCCGATCCAGTTGGTCTGCATGACGCGCACGCGCTCGGGCCAGTCGATCTGGCTGAAGTCCAGCAACCGTTCGGCGTAGTCGGTGATCTTGAAGAACCACTGCTCCAGCTCCTTCTTGATCACCGGCGTCCCACAGCGTTCACAGTGGCGATCTTCCCCCCACACCTGCTCGCGCGCCAGCGTCGTGTTGCATTTGGGGCAGAAATCGACCGGCGCGTACTTGCGGTAAGCCAGCCCGTGGTCGTACAGCTTCAGGAAGAACCACTGCGTCCAGCGGTAGTAGCGTGGGTCTGACGTGACCGCCTCGCGATCCCACGCCCACATCGCCCCCATCGAGCGCAGTTGGCGACGCATGCGCTCGATGTTGGCCATCGTCCACTTCTGGGGATGGATGCCATGCTTGATGGCGGCGTTCTCCGCCGGCAACCCGAAGGCGTCGAAGCCGATGGGGAAGAAGACGTTGTAGCCGCGCATGCGCCGATAGCGCGCCCCCGCGTCGGAGGGGGTCATGGCGTACCAGTGGCCGATGTGCAGGTCGCCGCTGGGATAGGGCAACATCGTCAGGAAATACCACTTAGGCCGGCTCGTGTCCCTGACCGTTCGATATAAACCATCCTGCTCCCACTGCTTTTGCCACTTCGGTTCGATCTGTTGCGGTGAATAACGTTCGGGCATGAGAGAAACTCCTCTCGTGATATCGCTTCCCATGAGGACGCTTCACTTCTTCCGGGCTTCTTTCGCGCGCGCCTGCGCCTTGCGCTGGATCTCGATCGCGCAGCGGAGCCGCACATAGACGGCCGCTGCCAGACCAACCAGCAACGAGACGAGGATCAGCCCCGGCCCGCCGCGAATGCCGGTGCCCAACGGCCCCGGCTGCACGGAGAAGATCAGGTTGCCCCACAAGCTCCACTCCGTGCCCTGCGACAAGCCCAGCCACACGCCGATGAGATAGCCGGTGGCGATCAGCAGCCCCGCGGCCGTCGTCGCCAGGTAGCCGTAGACCAGGGCCGCCAGCGACCGCGAGATGCAGATCAGCTCCGGGGCCACGCGATCCCGCAGATAGGCCCAGGCGGCGCCCCCGCCTTTGCGCAAGGCCGCAAGAAGCGCCACCAGCAGCGCCAGGTTGCGCACGAAACTCCCTCCGTTCGGTTACACGTGCCTCAGCCACCCATAGCGATCGGGGACCTTCCCCTGGGTGATCTGGAAGAACTCGCTCTGGATACGCTCGGTGATCGGCCCACGGCGGCCCTCGCCCACCGGTTGGCCATCCACCGAACGGATGGGGGTGACCTCGGCGGCGGTGCCGGTGAAGAACGCCTCGTCGGCAATGTAAAGCATCTCGCGCGGGATCAACTGCTCGTGGACGCGGTAGCCCAGATCGCGCGCGATCGTGATCACGCTGTCGCGGGTGATGCCGCCCAACACCGAGGCGCCCAGCGGTGGCGTGTAGAGGGCGCCTCGGTGGACGAGGAAAAGATTCTCGCCGCTCCCTTCCGCCACGTAGCCGTAGATGTCGAGGGCGATCGCCTCGACGAAGCCGCGATCGCGCGCTTCCATCACGATGAATTGCGAGTTGACATACTGCCCGCCGATCTTGGCCAGCGCCGGGAACGTGTCGGGCGCCATCCGTCGCCACGAGCTGACGCCCACGGCCACCCCCTGTTCGATCGCCTCGCTGCCCAGGTAGGCGCCCCACTCGAAGGCGGCGATCGCCACCTGCACGGGGCAGGCGCGTGGGTCCACGCCGAGCACCTCATAGCCGCGGAACACCAGCGGGCGGATGTAGCACGAACGCAAGCCATTGCGGCTCACCGTCTCGGCGATGGCGTCGGCGATCTGTTGGGGCGTGTAGGGAATGGGCATGCGCGCGATGCGGCACGAGTCGAAGAGGCGGGCGACGTGGGCATCCAGCCGGAAGATCGCCGCGCCCGTCGGCGTAGCGTACGCGCGGATCCCTTCGAACACGCTGCTGCCGTAGTGGAGCGCGTGCGCCAGCACATGCACCTTCGCCTCGCCCCACGGCACAAGTTGGCCATCGAACCAAATCCACTGCGACTCCTTGATCGCCACGGGTCCCTCCCCTTCTCTGATGTTTGCGATTCGAGGCTATCCGAACAACATGCAAGGTTGAGCCAGGATCTGTCTGGAAGCCCACAGAAGCTACGCGCTCCCTCTCGGATCGGCCCTTAAAGAAAAACCCCCTCGCCACTCAGGGGCGAAGGGGTTCTCCGCGGTACCACCCTGCTTGCCGGATCGAGATTGGTGGAGCTGAGGGGAGTCGAACCCCTGACCTCCTCAATGCCATTGAGGCGCTCTCCCAACTGAGCTACAGCCCCGTGAGATCCGGCCACTTGATGCGCGATAACGGGCGCCGCCGCGGAAACCCGCCTCGGGGTTCCGACTGACCACGACCAGGCGAGTTCGGCCTTGTTCGACCGGCGGGCCTCGATCCGCCAGCGCCGGGCTTCCACCTGGTGTTTCCCGGCTCGCTGCGAGGCTGGCCTACTACTCCTGCTCGGCGCTGCTGGCTCGTCATTGGTACAACGAGCAGTGGAGCTGAGGGGATTCGAACCCCTGACCTCCTCAGTGCGATTGAGGCGCTCTCCCAACTGAGCTACAGCCCCGTCCCAGCGCGCCCCGAAGTATACGCTATAAGGAAGGGTTTGTCAAAAAGCCTTTGTTTACGCCGTCGATGGGTTCACGGATCCCACGCGTCAAGCCCACCAACAAGATGTGTGGTTATGAGGTCGAGGCGCTGCCAGTTAATTCGGCGATCAGCCTGCGTACATACGACTTGAAACTCGGGCTCAGATAGAGAGTGCTATGGATAAAGAGGTTATCTATAGCCTGGTCCAACGCTGCACGATCAAGGAGACCGGCTTTGTACGCGCGCAGCAGAACACCCACACTACCCATCGGCGTCTGGCCTTGCGCCTCTACTGCCTGGCGTGTCGCCAAGTCATCAGTCAGCACCAAGTCGGGGGTTTGCCGGCGCGCAAGAGCCAACGTTGCTAAATCAGCCTCATGCAGGGTCAGATAGGCAGGCAAAGCCTGACGGGCTACAGCGATCTCCTGTTCCGATACAGCCTCGATGCTCAGCTCATAGCCAGCTAAGGCCCTCATTTGCATCAGCGGTACATGTAGCGCGAGTTCGCGCGCCACCGGCGCCGACACATAGAGGGCCTTGAAGGTACGAAACGCCTGCCACTGGCCAATCTGCCATAGGTGAGTGAGCGGTCCGCTATCGCTCACCGCGCTGGTCATAGCTCCAGACCACGTCGCACATCTTGCGCCAGCGCCTGCCTGGCATATTCGATCTCAGCCACGCGTTGCACGCCCAGGGCATTCATTGCTTCGGCGCGCGTCAGCACGCCGTCAATGAAGGCTTGCTCGACTGCCTGCCGATAGAGCAGACTCAACCCCAGGCGCATCGCCCGGCTTAGCAGAGTCAATTCGTCCTGGCCTGTTTGCTGAATCAGAAAGTCCAGCTCCTCTGCAATCGGGCGTTGCAATTCGAGAGCCATTTGGTCTGTCATAGCTTGCATCGCATTACCTGATCCTGCTTACAACTGTTGCAGTCCTGTAACCAACATTATACCATCATGCATAGCACTTGGACAATCAACCTGACTATCTTTGCACTTTACATAACAAAGACCGCATCTTGTAGCCGAAGAAGACCTCACTACTAGATATAGGGCTCCCTGGCGTTCAGAATCGTCCAAAAACGCAAAAGTGCAAAGATAGTGTCAACCTGTGTCTTCACCGACCGTCGTCCTATTGTGCTCCCTTCAGCACCCTTTGGCGCCGAGGGTTCGTCAGCCTGGCTGGCGAGCGGCCACGGCAGCCATGCCAGGCGATACGCCAGCTCACGCACGAGAACGTGACCCAGCCAGATGCTGAGAAAGACGGTCCGCCCGCAGACGAGTCCCGCTGGCTGCATCTCATCGCTCCTTAGCCTGAACCGGCGGCAGCCGTCCACGGGTTGAAAACCGGCACGCCAACGCCTGAGAAATCAGCCACATTGCGCGTCACCACGGTCAAACTGCCGTTCAGCGCGGTCGCAGCGATCAAGGAATCGAACGCTGGCAAGACGCGGCCTGCGCGTTCAAGGGACGCCATCAGTTGGCCCCAAACAAACATCACCGAAGTATCAATCGGCAGGATGCGCCCCGCAAAGCGCATCGGGAGATCCTGTTCCAACCAGGCGCGTATCGTGGCTTGACGCTCGGACGCAGGCAGCCTTTCCACCCCACGTTTGATCTCTCCGATGGTGATGACGCTCAGATATGTTTCGGATTCGTGCAAGCTGTCCACCCAGGCGACGACGCGCGGCTCCGGGTTCTTGCGGATCAGCTCCGAGATCACGCATGTGTCCAGCAGATATCTCATAGCTCGAGCGCTTCCGGCGGCATGTCCTTGTCGCGATTGAGATCAAGCTCCACGCCAGCCAGCGGTGAGTCACGGAAGAAAGCGGATAGCTTCCCCTGTGGCGTGGTCAGGCGTCGATATTCAGCGATGGATAACACGACCGCTACCGGCATGCCATACCGCGTGATGACCTGCGGCTCCCCCTGTAGAGCTTTGTCCACCACTTCGCTAAGCTTGTTCTTCGCGGTCTGCAGTTGCCAATCGCGCATTCCAACACCTCTATCTAGACAGTCTGGATAGATTATCAGCCCGATTTGCCAGCCTGTCAAGTTGCATCAGGCGCAAGAGCGAGGCGCCGACATTTCACAACGTGATCCACTCTGCCCCCGTGACTCGCGCCAGCTCCTCCGGCGCGATGCGCAACAGGGTGTGATCGTCCCCGCCGCCGCCGTAGACGACGTCCCAGGCCGCCACGGCCCGATCCAGCAGCGTGGGCAGCGGCGCAGGATGGCCAAAGGGCGGCACCCCGCCGGCCGGATAACCGGTCAGCCGCAGCACGATCGCCGCATCCGCCAATTTGACCTGCTTCTTCCCCACGCCATAGCGCGCCGCCAGGATGCCGCGGTCCACCAGGGTCTCGCCGCTGGCGATCACGAGCACGGGCTGGTCGCGCACCAGGAACAGCAGCGATTTGATGATCTGTTGCGGCGAAACCCCCAACGCGGCGGCGGCGGCTGGCACGGTGGGAGTCTCCACAGCCATGGGCAAGATCTCGGCCGCGATGCCGTGCGCCGCGATGAAGCGCGCCAGGCTCCGGGCGAAGCCTGGCGCAGGGTCGGTCGGAGGGGTGGGTTGCGTCATCTACTTCTCCACCCCTGTCATCACCACGCCCTGCATGAACTGGCGTTGGGCGAAGAAGAACATCAAAGCGGGCAGGATCAGGGTCAGCGCAGCCATCGCCGACGAACGGCCCGGATAGTTGGCAAACTGGGTGACGAACCGGCCAATGCCGACTGAGATGGGAAACAACTCTTCCTTGCCGACGAGGTAGACCAGAGGGCCAAAGTAGTCGTTCCAGACGTAGAAAAAGTGGAACAAAGTCACCGCCGTGATCGCGGGCTTCACCTGGGGGATGATGACCGAAATCAGCGTGCGCGCTGGGCTGGCGCCGTCAATCATCGCGGCCTCATCCAGGTCGCGCGGGATGGTCATGAAGTATTGGCGCAGCAGGAAGATGTCGTACGCATTGCCAAAGAACGCCGGCACCAACAGAGGCAACCATGTGCCGGTCCAGCCCAGCCTCGCGAAGAACACGTAGAGCGGGATGATGGTGGCCTGCGGTGGGAGCATAATGGTGGCCATCAAAATGAGGAAGAGGATGTTCCTGCCAGGGATGCGGAACCGCGCGAAACCATAGGCCACTGCGATACACGAGATCAGCGTGCCAATGGTGCTGATGACCGCGATGATGAAAGTATTGCGAAAGAGTCGGGCGAAATTGACCTGCTGCCAGGCGGTCTTGAAATTCTCCAGGGTGGGCTGGAAGATGTAGATAGGCGTCCAGGTGCGCCAGCGTCCCTTGATGTTAAAGAGGCCACGCTCAGGATGGGCAGGATCCACAACGTCGCTGTCCTCCCGGAAGGGCCTGACCAGAGCCAGCGTCCGCACCCCTGTCTCGGTAGGCACCTTGTAGAGGGGATACTCTGTCCCCTCCCAGGTGTAGGTGGCCGCTCTGGCCGGCCAGAGCGGCGCGTTCTGGGCCGAGAGCTGCGAGTCCAGCTTGAAGCCGGTGGCCAGCATGTAGCCAAGCGGCATCAGGAACAACAGCGTCACCGCCAGGCCGATCAACGTGACGCTGAAAGTCGAGATCGGTTCCCAAAAGGCGCGACGCTGGTAAAAGGGAACCGTCGATCGACGAGTGCTCGACGTCTGTGCAAGAGTAGTCATCGCAGACGCTCCACAATGGACGATCGGGGGACGCTGGACCCTCCGCCGCCTTCCGGCGATTCGACTCAGCCGGCGTGGGCTAGCCCGAGAATCGTTGCCGCGCGCGAGCGGTCGCAGTGTCACCCGCCCGCGTAATATACCCGGCGCTGGACGACAAAGAACATGAGGGAGGTGGCGATCATGGTGATCAGGAACAACAGCAGCGCTAGCACTGAGCCATAGCCCATGTTGCTGAAGACGAACGCTTCCCGATAGAAATGAAGGGGGAAGAAATAGAGCGAGCGTTGTGGGTCACCATTCAGCCCGCCGATCAACATAGCCGGCACGAAGTACTGGAACGCGCCGATGACACCGAGCGTGACATTGTAGAAGATGACTGGCGAAATCATCGGGATGGTGATGGCGAAGAATCTCTGCACGCCGTTGGCGCCATCAATGGTCGCAGCCTCGTACAGCTCGGTCGGCACCCCCTGCAACGAGGCCAGGAGGATGATCATGGCATTGCCCACCGCCCAAATCCCCAGGAGGTTGAGCGCGGGCACCGACCACATCGGATCGGTGAACCAGCGCGGCGGATTCGCGATGCCAATCGCCCTGAGCAGCAGATTGATCCAGCCGGATTGCGCGTTCAACACGCCTCCGAAGATGATCGTGCCCGCCACCACTGGGATCACCGTGGGAAGATAGAAGAGGGTACGGAAGAAGTTAGCGCCCAGGAGGCGCCTCGAATTGACGAGCAGGGCGAACAGCAACGGGACGACCAGCCCCAGAGGGATGCCGATCAGCGCGTATTTGAGCGTCACCCCCATCGCCGGCAAGGCGTAAATATCCTTGAAAAGCCTGGCATAGTTGTACAAGCCGACCAGCTTGAAGTTGCCCAGCGCGAATCGCTTGGTCCCGGTATAGTCGGTGAACGATAAGAAGATGGTCGTGACGATGGGTAGAAGCTGAAACGCGAAGAAGCCGATGATCCAGGGCGCCAGGAACGCGTAGCCCCACAGGATCTCCCGACGACGGAGGGCCGACATCCTCGGCTTTGCACGCGCGGCAGGCTTAAGGGCGAACATGGATCAACTCCTGAACCAGGCAGCAGCCACACGTTTGGCTTGGACTTTCCAGGTCTCCGGTCACCGGCAAACAGCCGTGCAACGCACCTCCTCGTATCCGAGGTGCATTGCACGGCCCCGCCGCAATCGCGTTACTTTCCGCCTGTCTCTTTGAAGATGGCGTCGAGATCCGCCTGGAGCTTGGCGATCTCCGCGTCCATATCCAGGCCAGGCGTTTGCTCCATCTTAGTGCGAAACTCGCTGAACAGAGCGTTGGCCTTGATCATGTTGGGCAGCCAGGATTCGTGGTTCGGCAGGTCGGGGTACTTGAGCATCTCCTCGGCCACGCTCCAGTCCACCTTGTTCGGCGCCGCGCGCTCGTCCAAACCTGCGAAGAAGGCGGGACGCAGCTCCGGCACGGCCGGGATGCCGCCGTAGATCTGGAACAGCTCCGGCGCCACGACCATCTGGCTCAGCACCTTGAAGGCCACTTCCTGGCTCTTGCTGTCCTTCAGGATGGCAAAGGTGTCGCCGTGCAACTTGGCCGTGACCTTGCCGTTGATGGTCGGCACCACCGCGATATCCCATTTGGTCTTGCTCAGATCGAAGCAGCAGGTATACCAGGTGTGTGTCCACCACATGGCGACATTGCCCGATGAACCCACATTGCTCTTCGCAAGCAGATCGCTGTTGATGTAGTCGGCATTGGGCATGAAGTAGTTCTTCCAGATGCCGTCGTAGAACCACTTCCACGCCTGCTTCCAGGCATCGGGGATCACTGCGGTCGTGGGATCCGCGGGATCATAGGGCAGCCCGCCGGAGAAGAAGGCCGCCAGGCCGCGCGCGTCGGTCCATTGCGCGAAGAAACCGAACTGCTTGATGTTCGCCGGGTCAAATCCCTCCATGGTCGCGTCATTGCCGTTCTTGTCCACGGTCAGCTTGCGCGCAAGCTCGGTGAAGGTGTCCAGATCCCAATCCTTGCCGTCGTACTTCTCGCCGACTTTGTGGGGAGGATACGGCAATCTGGCCTCATCGAACAGCGCCTTATTGTAGTAGATGAACGAAGGGAACAGCGCGAACGGCAGGCCGACCAGCACGCCCTCGTCCTTGGTGAATTCGAGCAATGCCGGGTCATACTTGGCCAGGTCAAAGCCTGCGGCCTTGGCCAGCGGCTCGAGGTCGGCCCACTGGCCCTGGAAGCTCGCACGCCCCATCTTGCCCACCGGGCCTACGATGTCGGGCGCGTTGCCGCCGGCGATCAGAGCCTTCAGCGCGTCATATGAGTTCGTGCCAGTGTTGTACACGACGTTCATCACGACGCAGGCCTCGCTTTGCGATTTGTTGAATTCGTCAACCCAGGCCTTCTCCTTGGCGACGTCATCGGGCTGGGTGCCGGCGCCCAGGCCAATGTACCAGGTGACCTTCGTCGCGCCAGGAGCGCATCCCTCGCCAGTGGTCAGCACGGGCGGCGGGATGGTCGGCGTGGGCACTGGCGTCGCTGCGGAGACCGGCTCGGCAGCGGCCGCGCCCTGCTCCTCAACGGCTTGCGGCGCTGGCATAGCGCATGCGGACAGCAGCATGGCCAGCATTACGACCAGACTGATCAGAATCAAGCGCGTTTTCGACATGGGATTCCTCTCCTTCCTGTGCGGATGATCAGGATGGGACACGTACCACGCATCGACGCGGCGACGCAAGGAGTCATTCTGTTCGATAAGCCCTCCTTCCCCCAGGGGTGACATCCCATTCAGCGCGGGCCAGCATCCTGCTCAGCATCCGTTTCGAAACGGCGGGAAGCCAGCGCGCGAGCGGCAAGGTTCGGCCTGTAGCCGCATTGGCGAATCACCTGCCACACTCGTTCGCGCACCTCAGGCCGTACACCGGAGTGTTCGTTGATCACGCGCGAGACCGTGGAGCGGGATACCCCTGCAAGCCTGGCGACCTCTTCCAATGTCAGCGCCATCTTCTCCTCCCCGCGAACGAGGGAGCTTACGCTTGTGCCTGGGAGCGCTCTCACGTGCGCCTCTATTCTAGCAGGCTCGTCGGCGAACCGCTTGGAGAAAAACGTGGTCTGGATGGACATTTCAGAGAGGCTGCGGAGAGCGGGGCAGGAAGCCGCCCAAGAGGCGAGATGGCCTGACGCGAGCCGTTGGCCCTGGGTCACCGGCCGTGTCGGGCGACTTCCTCACGCGCGGCGATAGGCCTCTGGGGAATAGCCGGTCTCGCGGCGGAAGATGCGGCTGAAGTAGCCGCTATCGGAGAATCCCACCGCTCTAGCGATTTCGGTGATGGATTGATCGGTCTCTGTGAGCAGGCGCTTGGCCTGATGCACGCGGTAGCGATTGAGGTAGGCGATCGGCGTAACGCCCAGCTCTTTGCGGAAGCACACTGTGAGATAATCTCCATCCATGCCCACGTGGCGCGCGAGGTCCTGCCGTGAGATGGGTTCGGCATAGTGTTCGTGCATGAAAGCCATGGCCTGGCGCACCAGTCGGCGCGCCTCGTCGCTGACCTTGCGCCTGCGTTCCAGAGCTGCGCTGATATGGGCCACCGTCTCTTCAAGGCTGAACAGCCCCTTCTCCAAGACTGTAACCACGCCGCGCGTGAGCCGCGCCATCTCCACCTCGGTGAGCACTTGGCCTGTGAGTACGATAACCGGCACGTCGCGCATGTTCGCCGCTTCACGCATGGACTGCAGGACAGCGAAGCCGTCCACTTCCGGCATCAACAGGTCAAGCAGCACCAGATCAATGCGCTGGTGACGCAAGATATCGAGCGCCGCGCGACCACTATAGGCCTTCATCACGCGGTGCACAGAGGAGTGTGCCTGGACAATGCGGGCATGTAGCTCCACCGTATCAGGATCATCGTCCACCACCAGGATCGTGCGGCCGATGTCAGCAGCGTCATTCAGCGGGAGACGTTGGTCGAGGGCCTTTGTCAGATCGCTCTGGCTCACCGGTTTGGCTAAATAGTCCATCTCCAGGAGCGCGATCCCTGCCTCCGTCTGCGAGTGAAACAGCAAAGGGATCTCTTGCGTGGCGGGATTGCGCCGTAGCGCCTGGACCATCTGCCACCCATGCTCTGATGTCAGGCCGACATTCAGCACGATCACGTTGGGTTGCATGAACACCACCTGCGCCAGCCATTCCGCCGTTGTCTCGAGGACGCTGACCTGAATCCCACGATGGCGCAGGTGCTCACATAGTTGCTCAATATCACTCTTGTGTTGGGTGAGCACCAGGACGCCTGCTGACGACAGCGTGCGCGTGGCCTGTTCTTTGACCTGGGCGGGTGCCTGTGTCGTAGGCAGCGAGAAGTAGAACGTTGAGCCTTCGCCTTCCTGGCCTGTGGAGCGCACGCCGATGGCGCCGCCATGCAGCTCAACAAGCCGTTTGCAGATCGCCAGCCCCAAACCCAAGCCGCCGTAACCGCGCGCGATGCTCCGTTCCGTCCGACCAAACTCGCTGAAGATCATCTCCTGCTCAGCGGGCGGTATCCCCAGGCCAGTGTCATACACCTCCACCATCACTTCGCCAGGGCCAGCGATGATCTCCAACCGCACCTCGCCTTGAGTTGTGAACTTGACCGCGTTGTGTACCAGATTGAGCGCCACCTGACGCAGTCGTATGCGGTCGCCCCACACCCAAGGACCAGACGGGGGGAGGGAGTCATGCCACGCCAACCCCTTGTTGGCAGCTAGCTGTCGGCCAGTCTCCACGACAGGGCGTAAAACCTCGCTCAAGTCCAGTCGCTCACAAGTCAGCCGCAGTTGGCCGACCTCATCGCTGGCCAGGTCGAGCACATCATTGATCAACCAGCCCAGATGTTGGGCGTTGGCGAGGATGCGCTCGACATCCTCGCGGAATGGCTCTGGCAACGGAGGCGCTATCTGGTCATGTTCCTGGAGCAAGATGTTGCTCAGCTCGACGATCAGGCTCAACGGCGTGCGCAGCTCATGGCTCACCATCGAGAGGAAGCGGCTCTTGAGCCGATTCGCCGCTTCGGCCAGCCGGCGGCCTTCGGTGGCCTCGCGATACAACTGCGCGGTGTTGAGCGCCGCGGCCAGTTGCTGGACGATCGCGCCGTAAAGCTCCAGCGAATCGGTGTCAAAGCTCACATACCCCCGCTGGCCGTAGCGTCCTACCAGCGGCACAAGCGCCAGGCTGAAAGGTTCGTCCGCGCCCGGCAGCCTGGCGGGCGGAAACGCGCGGCTGCGGAAGCGCACCGTGTCCTCTGACTGATACGGCGCCAGGCTCCGCAGCATACTCCACGCTACCGGATCATCGTCCTCGGCCTCCAACAGGACGATAGCCGCCGTGCGGATGTCCATTTCCGACAGGCTTTGCGCCAAAATCTGGTACGCCTGCGTTTCATCCAATGCTGCCAGTAGTCGCGTGGTCAACAGGCTGACCCGATCCCTGGTCTGTCGTTCGTTCACGATGCGCAGGCGGTGCTGGCGCCACATGGCGGTACTGATGGCAATACGAGCTGCATCCAGCCACTCACGCGCCAGGGCCTGTTCAGAAGCAGCCAGCAGTCCCGGCAGCCAGTCCCGCAACACAGAAACGGCGACCTGCCAGAGGTGAGGATCGTCGCCACTCGCCGCGACGTGTTGGAGGACGGCATCCAGCGCCAGCGAGAACGGCAGGCGGTCTCCTTGTTGCACGCCGGTGATCAAGCCGCTCACCAGGCGCTGACATAGAGCTGATACCGCGCCAGGGGTCAGCTCATGAGCTTCCACCAGGACGGCTGCGGCCATGGCTGCTGCCGTCTGCCGCTGCACGGTCACAGGCTCCGCCGACGCGTCCTCAGAAAGCTCGCTGCTCGTTACGGTCGGCCAGCCGCCAGCTCCGCAGCCGCACGAGGCGCGAGCCATCAGGCGGGTGGGGACGATCACCGGCGCAGTCAAGGGGCCTTGTCCCAGGATCTGTTTGAGCAACAGCTCCACGGCCCGATAGCCCAGCTCGAATACAGGCACGTGGACGCTGCTGAGCGCCGGCTCCTGGACGACGTTTTCGGGGCGGTCATCGAAACCAATGACGGCCACATCCTGGGGGATGCGCATCCCGGCCTGACGAAACGCCTCCATCGCGCCCATGGCCGATTCATCGTTGCTGGCCATAAGCGCGGTGAAGCGCGCCCTGGTGGCCATGATCTGCCGTATTGCGGCGTAGCCGCCATCGTAAGTGTGATGCCCGAAAGCGAGCAGTCGTCCATCGAACGCCAGGCCATGGACATCCAGGGCACGCTGATACGCCCGCAACCGGGCGCCCGTGTCACCTGCCATGTCATCGGGGTTGCCGGCGATGAAAGCGATCTCGCGATGCCCATGCCGGACCAGATGTTGTATCGCTGCGAAGACGCCGTCTTCATTGTCTGCGACGATGGTGGGGCCTGCTTCCCCCGACGCAATGAACATGATGGGATGGCCAGACGATAAAAGCCCCTGCAAGTAACGGGAACGGGCGGGGGAATGCAGCGGATTGATCGCGATGATGCCGTCTGTATTCCATGGCCCAATGGGCACGAAATCGGCGTCGGGCGCAGGCTCGGGCCAGGCAGGCCGAAACGGATCGGCAGAAACAGCGGAAGGCCCCATCCCGCATCCCAGGAGCAGATTACAGCCCAGATCACGAGCCGCCAGTCGGATCGCCCGCAATAAGGGGGCGAGATAACTCAGCGGCGTCGCCCTCCAGTAATACTGCCAGCCAGCCAGGACGCCGATGGTGGGGCGTTCATGCCATGCAAGATGGGACATGGGATCATACACTCCAGCAATATGCGAAAGCCTTGGCTCGACAATGTTGGGGTAGCTCTGCACGAAACCGTGGTTGAGGCCACCGTCGTCCGCCGAGCGTTGAAACGCCCGGCTGGATTAGGTCAAATCTAGCATTGCGACACCTACAGTATGGCCGCTCAGCTCATTTTATCAAAATGCGTACCCCGTGTGCTGCCGCCATAAACTCGCACGCAGCCGTCATGGCCGTGTGGCCGAACCTTTTGACGCCGGGCGCGGCCGAGCATATACTCCAGCCCATGAAGCTCGACCGCGATCGCCTCAACCGCCTCTTGCGCCCGCAGGAGCCGCGCCGTGAGCGCGCGCTGCTCAGCCCGCCCACGCCGCCCACCCCCGCGCGCCGCCATCCACGCGCGATCGAAGAGCTGGTCGACGGCCAGGTCGTGGACACGCCGCATGGACCTTGCCTGCTCAGCGAACGCCGCTACCCGCTGCACACCGTGCGCGGCGACGCCTATCTGGGAGAGTTGCGCTCTCTCGCTGGGACGCCAGCCGTCCGGCTCACACCACAACCCGGCCTGGACCGCTTCGATTTCGCCAGCGCCGCCTTCCTGGACGTCGAGACGACGGGGCTGAGCGGCGGGGCAGGAACCCTGGCGTTTCTGGTGGGGATCGGCGCATTCGCAGAGGACGCCTTCGTGGTCAGCCAGTTCTTCATGCGCCATCCCGGTGAAGAGCCAGCCCTGTTGCACGCAGTGACCCAAAAGCTGGCCGGTTGCACTTCGCTGGTCACCTTCAATGGGCGAGGGTTCGATGTCCCTCTGCTAGCGACGCGCTTCCGCCTCGCCTGGCAGACGATGCCCCTGGCCGACGCCCCGCACTTCGATGTGCTACTGGCGGCACGGCGCCTGTGGCGAGCGCGACTGGAATCATGCGCGCTGTCTAACCTCGAGCGCGCCGTCCTCGGCTACGAACGCAGCGAGGCCGACGTGCCCGGCTGGTTGATCCCGTCCCTCTACCAGGAGTTTCTGCAGGGCGGCGACGCCGCGCCCATCGCGCGCATCTTCTACCACAACCGCGAGGACATCGTCTCGATGGCCGCGCTGGCGGCGATCCTTTGTCGCGCGTGTCTGGCGCCCACCGAGGACGAGTCGCTGCACCCGATCGATCGCGTGGCCCTGGCGCGCGCGCTGGAGGAGGCCGGCGACGACGAACTGGCGATCGAGGCGTATCGCCGTGCCCTGGCTCAGCCGCTGCCGGACGCGATGCGACGCGCCGCCCTGGCGTGGCTGGGCGGGCTGTTCAAGCGACGGGGCGAGCACGACGCGGCCGCCGCGGTCTGGCAGGAATGGATTACGAGCCTCGCCGACGATGACGTGACTCCCTTCCTGGAGCTGGCAAAGCATTATGAGTGGCGCGCGCGCGAGGTGGCCACCGCCCTGCTCTGGGGACGCTGGGCCCGCCAGATCGTCGAAGGGTGGCCGGAAGGAGCCACGCGCGCGGCCATGCTCGCCGGACTGGACCATCGCATCGCGCGGCTGCTGCGTAAGCTGGGGGCAGGCGCGTCGCATGGTGCGAACCATCTCCCCCGTGAGGATGCAGAGTAACGCGGAGACGCGCGCAGCGGAATTAGGAGACTCATGAAACCATTGTCCCGAAGCCTGGCCTCTATCCTGGTTTGCCTCTTGTTCACCAATTGCGTAGGGACGGCGCAACCGCTATCCACGCCCACTGCGACCCTCGCGCCCACGGCTACGCCGTTGCCGACGCGCGCGCCGGAGCCGTTGATCCCCACCCTGCCCGCGCCAGCCTCCCCCACCCCCATGCCTGCGCCAACTGTGGGGCCGACGGCCACGCCTCTGACCGCGCCGCCGCTCGCCAACCGCTGGCGCTTCGGCGTAGGGCTGGCGTACGGACAGATCACGGATTACGATCTATCGCGCCTGCTGCCGGGGTGGTATCTCGATTGGCGAGTGCGCGTGCCGCCAACGACCACGCCGGAGGTCGCCTACGCGCCGATGGTGAGCGTGAACGAGGATGGCTTCTCGCCCGATCCGGCGACGCTGCTGGCGGCGATCGACGCCATGCCGGGGGCGTTGTGGCTGCTCGGCAACGAGCCGGACGTGGCCTGGCAGGGCAACGCGACGCCAGAGGCCTACGCGCGACATTACCATACCCTGTACACGCTGATCAAAGAGCGCGACCCTTCAGCGCGCGTGGCGATCGGCGGCCTGTCGCAGCCGACCGCGCTGCGCATCCGTTATTTAGAGCGCGTGCTGGCTGCCTACGAACGCGAGTTCGGCGCGCCGATGCCGGTGGACGTCTGGAACATCCACAACTTCATCCTGCGCGAGGAGGCCGACTCGTGGGGCGTCGGCATCCCCCCAGGATTCGACGACACCCGGGGGGAACTGTACGAGATCGCCGACCATGACAACATGGAGATTTTCGCTCAGCAGATCATCGGCTTCCGCTACTGGATGTGGAAACAAGACCAGCGCGCGAAACCGTTGATCATCTCGGAGTACGGCATCCTGATGCCCCCCGACTACGGCTTCCCGGCCGAAGCGGTCAAGCAGTTCATGTGGGATAGCTTCGACTTCTTCCTCAACGCGCGCGATGAGGAGATCGGCTATCCTGCAGACGACAATCGCCTGGTGCAACAGTGGTGCTGGTACTCGCTGGGGGATACGTTGTACTACACGTCGAACCTGTTCGACCCACAGACGCTCGCCATCACGCCGCTGGGGGAGGCGTTCGGGGAATACGTGCGCACACACTGAGAGGCAGGGAACGCTATCATGGACAGGGCTAACCAATATCCGGAAACTCGAGTGCAACCCACCGCACTTCGCCCCGCCTCATGCGTCGCCCCAATCCTGGATGTTCTGCCAGGCAGCCGTTTCCTCAGGATCCTGGGGATGCTGCGCATAGGCCTCGGCATCTCGTCGTTCCATCTCCATCAGCTCGAGCCGGAAGAGGGCATCTTCAAACGCCTGACGCGCAAAGTTGGATCGGCTGATCTTCAGGTCGGCTGCGGCTTGATCGATTCGGACCAGAAGCGCTTCGGGCAATGTGATCTGGACCACCTTGAGCATGTCTTTCTCCAATGTTTTACTGATTTTCATCCTCAATCCATTCATCATGCCAGTGTAGAGTATATGACAGCAGCGAGCTGTTGTCAAAGGGCTTACAAAAAGAGCAGCCGCCACGCTGACTCGCGCGGCGGCTGCCCGGCAGGTGGGCGGTACAGGGCTCGAACCTGTGACCTCGCGGATGTCGACCGCGTGCTCTAGCCAAGCTGAGCTAACCGCCCACAACTGTTTCTATTATACGTACATTCCTCAGTTTGACAAGCCGAACCATCCCCTCCACCTCGGCTGCGTTGCCTCGATTCCCAACGCGCCTTCGGCTCTCTCTTTCCACTTCCTCCCTCTGATGAGAGAGGAAGTGGAAAAGAGGGATCGTGCCTCTAAGCGGGCACTGGGAACTGACGGGCCAGGGCGCGCACTTCGTCTGCCACGCGCGCGAGCACCCTCTCGTTGTCGATGTTGTAAATCACCGTCGCGATCCAACGTCCGATCTGGCGAAACTCCTCGCGCCCGAACCCGCGCGTGGTGCAGGCCGGCGAGCCGACGCGCAGGCCGCTGGTGGTCTTGGGCGGCAGCGGATCGTACGGGATGACGTTGCGATTGGCGTGGATGCCCACGCTGTTGAGAGCTGTCTGCGCCTGCAGGCCGTTGACCCCTGTCGTCGTCAAGTCGACCAGCGCCAGATGATTGTCCGTCCCCCCCGAGACGAGACGGAACCCCTGAGCCTGCAACTCCGCCGCCAGCGCCTGCATGTTGTCGAGGACCGCCTGCTGGTAGACTTTGAATTCGGGGCGCAACGCTTCGCCGAAGGCGACCGCCTTGGCCGCGATCACGTGCTCCAGGGGGCCGCCCTGCGTGCCAGGGAAGACGGCGCGATCGATGGCCTTGGCCAACTCGGCCTTGCATAGAATCAAGCCGCCGCGCGGGCCGCGCAACGTCTTGTGCGTTGTCCCCGTGACGACGTCGGCGTAAGGGATCGGGCTGGGATGCAGCCCGACCGCGATCAGCCCGCCGATGTGGGCCATATCCACCATCAGGCGCGCCCCCACGCCATCAGCGATCTCGCGCAGGCGGGCGAAGTCGATAATCCTGGGGTAGGAGCTGGCGCCAGCGACGATCAACTTCGGGCGGTGCTCTTCAGCCAGACGCGCCACCTCTTCATAGTCGATGCGCTCCGTGTCGCGGCGCACGCCATAATGGACGAAGCGGTAGAGCTGCCCGGACGCGTTCGTCTGCGAGCCGTGCGTGAGATGGCCGCCGTGATCTAGCTTCATCGCCAGCACTGTGTCGCCAGGCTGCAGCAGCGCCAGATAGGCCGCCAGATTGGCTTGAGCGCCCGCATGCGGCTGGACGTTGGCATGCTCAGCGCCGAAGAGCTGACAGGCGCGGCGGATCGCGACCTCTTCGGCGATGTCCACCAACTCGCAGCCGCTGTAGTATCGCTTGCCGGGAAGCCCCTCCGCGTATTTGTTCGTCAATACCGAGCCGGTGGCCGCCAGCACGGCCGCGCTAACGTAGTTCTCGCTGGCGATCAGCTCGATCCCCTCGATCTGGCGACGACGCTCACGTTCAATGATCGCAAAGATCTCCGGATCCTGTTCCTGCAAGGCGGATCGGGGATCGTCCAGTTCCGTCCAGCGACGAAACCCGTTATGGGTTCCATCGGCTCTCACCCCTATCATCGACAGTTGTTCCATGCAGCGCTCCCTCGTTCACGGGTTGTCGAGATCGTAGATCACCATCCCCGACGGCAGTTTGGGATAGAAATAGGTCGCTTTCGGCGGCGCCACCTGACCCGCGTCCGCCAGCGCGCGCAGTTGGCTGAGTCGCGTCGCTGTCAGCAGGAAGACCGCCTGATAGCGGCCGGCGCGCAGGCCAGCCAGAGCCGCTTCCGCATCCGGTTCGAAGTCGATGAATGGGCGCTGCTCGTGGCTCTCGCGGCCGATGCCAAAAAGAGGTCCCAGGACCAGCGTTTGCAGCGCGGCGACATCGAGGTCGGCCACGGTCGGATGCTCGTGCGCCAGCAGGGCGCTCAGGGTGACGGCGTTGGCGCGCAGGCGCAGAAGGTAGCCTCCCGCCTGCCCGGCCAGCGCCAGCCCCAACACGCGCGCGTCGCGCGGGGCAGCGGCTATGCTGGCGATCAGCTCGGCATCAGAGGACTGCGGGGTCAGCTCGAAGTGACGGTCCAGTTCGCCCAGCAGGCGCGCGGCGTCGAAGCTGGCCACATCATGCAGACAGCGGTGAGTCGCCAGGATGACCAGGCCAGGGTCTTCCATCGCGACCACGCAGGCGAGCACATACTGCGCCGCCTCGTCGGCCGGGGTTGCGTAGCGCTGATAGGTGAGCGCCGTCTCGTAACGATGATGCCCATCGGCCACATACAATGTCCGCGGCGCCAGCCGTTCGGCAACCTGTGCGATGGCCTGGGGGTCCGTCACCGCCCACAAGCGGTCGACGCTATCGTCGCCGTGGGCGATCGCGACGGGCGGCTGGCGCCGGGCCTCTGCCAGCGGAGCCAGCACCTCGCCCAGCGGGTCGCTATAAAGGAGAAAGACGGGGTTGAATTCGGCGCGCGTGGCGGCGAGGAGCGCCAGACGATCGGCTTTGGCGTGTGGGAAGGTGCGTTCGTGGGGGAGGACCCCTTCTCCCCACGGCGCGATCCGCAAGCGGCCGATCAGGCCAGCGCGCGTGAAGCGTCGGCCCCCGGCGAGCTGAAAGGATTGCTCGAGCACATAGAGCGCAGGTTTCGCCTCTCGCGCCAGGATCTCCTCCATCTGCCAACGGCGAAAACAGGCCGCCGCGCGCGCGTAACGCTCATCGCTGGCAGGCTCGTTGGGCAGATCGATATGAACGATGTTGTGCGGATGACGGCTGGCCAAAATCTGCCGCCGCTGCGGCGAGATGACGTCATACGGTGGCGCAAGACGCACGCCGAGATCCTCTGTCGCTGATGCAGCGAAGCGCCAGCCCCGCAGCGGGCGCAACTCGACCATCGCCCCCTCCCTAGCGCGGCAGCCAGTCAGCGATGGGCTGGCCGACGATATCGGTCGCCTTGCGATGCAGGGCGACATGACCTTGCGCTGCCTGCTCAGCCGATGGGATCGACGCCTCGTCCGGTTTGTCGGAGAGGGCCAGGAGCAGAACTCCCCGCCTCTTCAGCCATCTGAGGATGTCGGCGATCTCGCCGGTGATGCAGATCTCCTCCTTCAGACGCCGTTCCAGCGGCGTCCCCTCCGGCAAATTGCCCATGCGCGACAGGGTCGCCAGATATTCCTGTTGACGGAACGACTTGAAGGGAGTGGGGTCGCCGAGCTGAAAGCGGGCGTAGATCGCGCGATGAAGGTCGATCAGGTCCGCGCTGGTCTCGCGCATGAGATGCACGTCCATCCAGCGGATGAACTGGTCGAAGTCGACCATGCACCCGCGCTCCAGGTCCTGCTTCAGATCCTCGAGTCGGCACATCCCGGCGCCGATCATCAGACAAATGTAGGCCAGGTAGTCCTGGTTATCGGCGGTGAAATGATGATACTTCGGCTGGTTCAGCTCATGGTAGGCGGCGCGGAAAGCATCGAGGTCCACGCGCGAGCCAAGCACCTGGCGCACAGTTTGCTCGGCTCCCTCCATGCGCGCCTGGTCGATGGGGGTCGCGTTGCGGCCGCGCGCGCCGATGGCCGTCTTGTCGATATCGACGACGGCGACCGTCTCCTCGTTCAAACGCGCGCCGGCGTCCTTCAACAGCCAGCCGAGCCACGTCGCCACAGACGTCCAACGATTGGCGAGGGTCACGCCATCTTCTTGAAGTTCGAGCCTGGCCGGGGACGACAGTTGTTCGCTGGCGATGAAGGCCCAGCCGCGCCAGCCCGAGACCTGGACCAGGTTACGGAAAGCGGTGCTATCGAGGAGGGCCGTGTCGCCCAGATAGAGCATCTCACGGATAGGGCGGCGTGCGCCATGCAGTTCGTGGGCGCGCTGCAGGAGCCAACTGACCACCTGGGCGTAGGCCGGCTCATGCTTGCGCGGCAGCCGACTATCCGGCAACCCCATCTCCTGCCAGGCATCCTGCAGGGCCGGCAGGCGCGGGTCCATCGGCTGCAACCGCCGATAGAGGACGAGATCGCCTAATAGATCGGACAACGCCGCGCGCCCCTGCCATTCGAGCTGGGGAGCCTCCAGATCTGTCGGGGAAGGGGGAAGTTCAGGCATGCGCTTTTCCTCGCTCCAGCGCCGCCTCGGCTGTCAATCGCCCTTGGGCCAGGAGCAGCTCAGCATTGAGCAGGGAACCGCCGGCGGCGCCGCGGATGGTGTTATGGCCCAACACCACGAATTTCCAATCGAACAAAGGACACGGCCGCACGCGTCCAACCACCGTGGCCATGCCTGGCACGCTGCCAGCCAGACGGTCCAGCCGCGGCTGAGGGCGATCAACCTCCTCCCGCACGAGGATCGCCGGCTGCGGCGCGTGAGGCAGTCCCAGCTCCTGGGGCGCAGCGCGGAACGCGCGCCAGGCCTCGATCACCTCGGCCTGGCTGGCCTTGCGCGCGAGGGCCACCGACACGCACTCGGTATGGCCATTGCGCACCGCCACGCGGTTGCACTGCGCGCTGACCGTGAAGGGGGCCATCTCGACGGCGCCGTCGACCAGGCGCCCCAACAGCTTGCGCGGCTCGCTCTCCACCTTGCCTTCCTCGCCGCCGATAAAGGGGATCACATTGTCCAGGATGTCGAGAGAAGGCACGCCGGGATAGCCGGCGCCGGAGATCGCCTGCATGCTGACGACGAACACCTTCTCCAGGCCGAAAGCGTCGTGCAGCGGCTTGAGGGCGCACACCAGATGCGTGGTCGTGCAGTTGGGATTGGTGACGATATAGCCGCGCCAGCCGCGCCGGCGACGTTGCACGTCGATCAGGGCCGTGTGGTCCGGATTGACCTCGGGGATGAGGAGGGGGATGTCTGGCTCCATGCGATAGGCCGACGCGTTCGAGCAGACGATATAGCCCGCGGCGGCCAGTTGCGGCTCGACCTGGCGGGCAATGTCAGCGGGCAGGGCAGAGAAGAGCACCTCGCACTCTAAGCCGGGCGCGCCATATTGCAGCGTCATCTCCCGCACTGCCTCCGGCATGTCGCCGCGCAAGATCCAACGGCAGGCGTCGCCGTATCGCTTGCCGGCCGATCGCTCCGAGGCCGCCAGCACCGTCAGCTCGAACCAGGGATGGCCCATCAACAACTGGACGAATCGCTGCCCAACCGCTCCTGTCGCGCCGAGGATCCCCACGCGGATCTTGCGCATCGTCTTCCCTCCTATCCCATGCATTGCGCTAAAGCGATCACGTCGGCCAACACGCCCGCTGCCGTGGCGTCAGCGCCAGCGCCTCGCCCCTGGAGCACCAGCGGGTTCGGCGTGTACCAACGCGTGTGAAATTCGACCAGGTTATCGTTGCCCGTCAGCCGTCCCAGTGGGCTGGCGAATGGCACGGCGCGCACGCCTACCGTGCACTGGCCGTCCGCCAGCGTGGCGACGTAACGCAGCGCTTCCGACCGCTCTTGAGCCTCGCGAATGCTCGCTGCGAATGGTTGGTCGAGCATCTCCAGACCGGCCAGGAACTCCTCCACGCTGCCTTCGGCCAACGATCGCGGGTAGAGCGGCTCCACGCGCACGTCGGTCATCTCCAGCTCCCAGCCGAGCATGCGCGCCAGGATGAGGGCCTTGCGCGCGACGTCGGCGCCACTCAGATCGTCGCGCGGGTCCGGCTCGGTATAGCCCAGGGCATGGGCCTGGCGCACCGCCGCCGAGAAAGGTCGGCCGGCCTGCAATTCGCTCATCAGGAAGCCCAGGGTGCCGGAGAGGGCGGCGACGATCTGCGACACATCATCGCCGCTGCGAAGGAGCGCCTCAAGGGTGGCGACCACCGGCGTGCCGGCGCCGACCGTCGCCTCGTGTCGCAAGCGCCGGCTGGCGGTCAGACGCCGGAAGAGAGAGAGCGGCCCGCTCAGCGGCCTCTTGTTAGCCAACACCACGCCATAGCCCTGGTCGAGCGCCATCTCCAGAGCGGGGATAACCTTCTCGCTGGCCGTGCAGTCGACGACGATCGCGTCGGCGGCGCCCGCTACATCGACGATCGCCTGCGCGTCGGCGGCCAGGTAGCCGAGAGGGGTGCGCGCCAGGGGGGTCCCCTGGGCCTTGGCTCGTTCCAGGGCGAGGAGCGCGTCGTCGTCCAGCCCGCGCGGCTCGACGACCGCGCCGCCGCTGTCCATGAGGGCCGTGACCTGCAAGTGGATGGCGAAGCATTCTGCATGGCGGCGACGACTGGCCACCACCTGGCGTACGAAGGCGCGCCCGACGCCGCCCATCCCCAGGAGGATCAACGGGACTGTGCGCATATAGTTCACGGTCGCTCCCCTCTCACGACAACAAAGGGGAACGGCTAGACTCCCTACGAAGCCTCCCCGGTTCCCCTTTGAGCGGCGCCATCTCTGATGAAACAGCCGTGCACGCCTATACCACGACGCTCCTCACGCGCGCCCGCGACGGCTGCAAGGCAGGGCACATGATACCAATGCGCTTATCCCTTGTCAAGTGCGAATGCCGTATGAATCTGACGCACGGCCTCGTCGCTGTCGGCGTGGTTAACGACCAAAGAGATGTTGGCCTCCGAAGACCCTTGCGCGATAGCGATCACGTTGATGCCAGCGGAACCGAGGGCGCCGAAGACCTTGGCGGCGATGCCAGGGGTTCCTTTCATGGCCGAGCCGACGACCGTGACGATGACGATGCCATCGGCGCCGTTGATCGAGTCGATCTGGCGCCGTTCCAGCTCGGGGGCCAACGCCTCTTTGAGCGCGGCCAGGACGCGCGCCGCGTCGGCCTGCGGGATCACGAAGCAGATGCTCTGTTCGGAGGAGGACTGCGAGATCATGAGGACGTTGGCGCCAACGCTGGCCACAGCCTGAAACGTGCGCGCGGCGATGCCGGGGACGCCGATCATGCCGCGGCCCTCGACGGTGACCATCGTCATCCCTTTGATCGCGCTCACCGCCTTGACCGCGCCGTCGGTATCGGCCTCGCGCACGATGCGCGTGCCCGGATGATCTGGATTAAAGGTGTTGAGGACGAGGATAGGGATGTCCTGGGCGACGGCGGGCAGGATCGTCTTGGGATGCAGGACTTTGGCGCCAAAGTACGCCAGCTCGGCGGCCTCAATGTACGAGAGCCTGGGCAACGAGCGCGCCGTGGGCACAATGCGGGGGTCGGCCGTCAGCACACCGTCGACGTCGGTCCAGATCTCGACCTGGTCGGCGTCCAGGCAGGCGCCGATGATCGCGGCCGAATAGTCGGAGCCGCCGCGCCCCAGGGTGGTGACGACGCCGCTCGCGGTGGCGCCGATGAAGCCGGTGACGACGGGGACGACGCCGCGCTCGATGATGGGCAACAGCCGCGCGCGCGTCTTCTCGCGCGTCGACGCCATCAGGGGGTTGGCGCTGCCGAAATTGTCGTCGGTGACGATGATCTCGCTGGCATCGATGGCCGTCGCGGCGATGCCGTGGGCCTCGAGGACGGCGGCCAGCAAGGGGGCGGCCAGCCGCTCACCCAGCCCCGAGACGACGTCCAGCCCGCGCGCGGTCAGCTCGCCGAGGACGGCGATGCTGTGACAGAGCTGGGTGAAGGTCTCCAGCTTCTCCTCGAACAGGCGTCCCAGCGCCGCGCGGGCGACCCCATCCGCCACCAACTGGCCGGCCACCATCTGGTGCTTGGCCAGCAGCTCCGCGCGCACCTGTTGATGTTTGGACTCATCCCCCGTCGCGGCAGCGGACGCCGCCGCGATCAGGGCGTTGGTGACGCCGCTCATGGCCGAGGTGACGACGACCGTCTGGGGATCCTCGGCGCGCGCGCGGCCGACGATTTTGACCACCTGGGCGAACGCCTCCGCATTGCCCACCGAAGTGCCGCCGAATTTCAAGACGCGCATAGAGCTACTCCTGGGTATCACGAATCAGGCTCAGGCGTGATCAGCTTCCACCACCATAATGGCGACGGTTGCCAGCAAGTTCTTCCACCAACTCCACGGCGAGACGCGCCCCCAATCATTCAAATAGACCTGGCGCGCCAGGCGCAGGCCAACCGAATCGCAGAAATCGGCGAAATCCTGGATGGTCAGGGGACGGATGCGCGGCGGGGCATACCACGGCTGAGGCAGCGCATGCGACACCGGCATCCTTCCGGTCAGCAGAAGGCTCAGCCGACAACGCCAGTGCCCCCAGTTGGGGAAACTGACGATCCCCTGTCGGCCCACGCGCAGCATCTCGCGCAGGATCAGCGCCGGATCGTCGAGGAAGGGCAGAGTCTGGCTGAGGATCACGATGTCGAACTGGCCATCAGGATAGTCGGCGAGGCCCGCATCGAGGTCGCCCTGGACCACGGACAGGCCGCGCGCCACGCATAAGCGCACCCCCGTCTCGGACAATTCGACGCCGCGCCCGCGCACGTGTTTGACATCGATCAGATAGCGCAACAGGGCGCCGTCGCCGCAGCCTAAGTCGAGCACACGCGCCCCGACCGGGACGAGATCGGCGATGGCCATCAAATCGGAACGCAGTGGTTGAGCCATGGGAAGCTGTGAACCCTCCAGGCGAAGCTGGTTAGCCAGGGACATCCCCAGGCCGCCGATCAGGCAGACGCAGGGCCAGGCGCAGCGATGCCTTCCTCGCGACAGATGCGCGCCAGGAAATCGCCGATCAGCTCGGTCAGGGTGTCGACCTCGAGCAGAAACGCGTCGTGGCCGTAATCGGAATCGACATCGCAATAGGTGACGTCGGCGCCCACCCCTTTGAGCGCGCTCACGATCTCACGCGACTGGTACGAGGGATAGAGCCAGTCGGAAGTGAACGAGACGACCAGGAAACGCACATCGGTGGCCGCCTGGAAGGCGGTCAAGAGGCTACCGTTGCCATTGGCCAGATCGAAGTAATCCATCGCCTTCGTGATGTAGAGGTAACTATTGGCGTCGAAGCGACGGATGAAGTTCTCGCCGTGGTACTGAAGGTAGCTTTCGACCTCGAATTCGACCGAAAAGTCGTAGCCGTACTTCTCGCGATTGCGCAGGCGCCGCCCGAACTTACGGTGCATGGATTTGTCGCTGAGATAGGTGATATGGCCGATCATGCGCGCGAGGGCCAGGCCGCTGTCGGGCCGTGGGCCGTCGTAGTAGTCGCCATGGTTCCAGAACGGATCGCGGTAGATGGCCTGGCGCCCGACTTCGTTCAGGGCGATCGTCTGCGGCGAAAGGCGCGCCGTGCTCGCTAAGGGGAGGCAGGCCCGCACACGTTGAGGATACGCCACGGCCCATTGCAACGCCTGCATCCCCCCCATCGACCCGCCAACCACAGCGAGCAGACGGTCGATCCCCAGATGGTCGATGAGATGGCGCTGGGCGTTGACCATGTCGCCGATGGTGACCACCGGAAACCGCAGGCCATACGGTTTGCCCGTCCTGGGATCGATGCTGGACGGGCCGGTGCTCCCCTTGCACCCGCCGATCACATTGGAACAGATGACCCAGTAGCGGTCCGTGTCGAACATCTTGCCAGGGCCTACCGCCTCGTCCCACCAGCCGGGCTTGCGGTCTTCCGGCGTGTTGTAACCAGCCACATGGGCGTCGCCGGAGAGCGCATGCAAGATGAGGATCGCGTTGGAGCGATCGGCGTTGGGGCGACCATAGGTCTCGTAGGCCAGCGTGATCGGCCCGAGCTTCTCGCCGCTCTCCAACACCATCTCTTCAGGAGGATAAGCGAACGTGTGGTAGTGTGTCTGCACCAGGCCAACGCTGCCGCGCGGGCGCGCGCCGTTAGGGTCAGACGAGATGTGTATAGTAGTTGGAACGGATGACAGGTTCAGTCCCATAGTTGCTCTCCAGGTTCGGAAGGGGCGAGGCCTCCCGCGACACTCACTTCGTCAGCGGGAAGGCCCCGCCTACGCTGGTCATGCCGCCGCCAACGCCTGGTCGAGGTCCCAGAGGATGTCTTCGATGTCTTCGAGGCCAATGGAGAGGCGCACGAAGTCCGGGCTGACGCCTGCGGAGAGCTGCTCTTCGTCGCTCAGTTGGCTGTGGGTGGTCGTGGCGGGGTGGATGGCCAGCGATTTGGCGTCGCCGACGTTGGCCAGATGCGAGAAGAGCTTCAGGTTGTCGATGAAGCGGCGTCCGGCCTCACGCCCGCCCTGGATGCCGAAGCCGAGGATCGCGCCCGCTCCCTTGGGCAGATATTTCTGGGCGCGCGTATGGTCCGGGTGGCTGGCCAGCCCTGGATAGGTCACCCAGTTGACTTTGGGATGCTGCGCCAGGAACTCGGCCACCTTTTGCGCGTTGGCAACATGACGCTCCATGCGCAGGCTCAGCGTCTCCAATCCCAACAGGAACAGCCAGGAGTTGAAGGGAGCCTGGCAGATGCCCAGATCGCGCAACATCTGCACGCGCGCCTTGAGGATGAAGGCCGGCGCGCCCAGATCGGCGTAGACCAGCCCATGGTAGCTGCCGTCCGGCTCCGTGAAGTTGGGGAAGCGGCCGCTGGCGCGCCAGTCGAAGTTGCCGCCGTCGACGATCACGCCGCCGATGGCCGTGCCATGCCCGCCGATGAACTTGGTCGTCGAGTGGACGACGATATTGGCGCCCCACTCGAAGGGACGGCACAGATACGGGGTCGCAAAGGTGTTGTCGATCATCAGCGGGATCCGGTATTCGCGCGCGATCGCCGCTACCTCCTCGAAGGGGAAGACGTTGATGAGCGGGTTCCCCAGCGTCTCGCCGTAGAGGATCTTGGTATTGTCGCGGATCGCGCGGCGGAAATTCTCCGGGTCAGAAGGGTCGACCATCGTCACCTCGATCCCCAGACGAGGGAAGGTGTAGTTGAACTGGTTGTAGGTGCCGCCGTAGAGGGTGGAAGCCGAGACGATATGGTCGCCAGCCTGGCACAGCGTGAAGATGGCCATCGTCTGCGCGCCGTGGCCCGACGCTGCCGCCAGCGCGCCGACGCCCCCCTCCAGGTTCGCCACGCGCTGTTCGAAAACATCGGTCGTAGGGTTCATGATGCGCGTGTAGATGTTGCCGAACTCCTGCAAGGCGAAGAGGCGCGCCGCATGATCGGTGTCCTTGAAGACGTACGAAGTCGTCTGATAGATGGGCACCGCGCGCGCGCCGGTGGTGGGATCAGGCGCCTGGCCAGCGTGCAACTGCCGCGTATTGAAGCCGAACTGCCGTTCACCGTGAGCCATGATCGATCCTCTCTGCATCAAGATTGGCTGGTCAGTACGACGCCCGATGAGGGGGAATCTGTCGCGCCCATGCGACGTTTCTCGAGCGTCGAACAGCCAGACAAGAGATATGAAAAAGCCCCTCGCACGACGAGGGGCAGGACCCTCCGCTGAACCAGCGGTTGAGTCGGGATACGTCCCGGCTCAAGGGTACAAAAAAGCCCCCTTCTCGAAGACGATAGGAGGCTCCATCGCATACCCTCTCATCTTCCAGATTCACTCTGCCGGAATTGGCACCTGGAATGGTCCTGGAGACGCTCTTTGCGACATTCACAGCAGGCAGCCTGCTTGCCGTCGTCGCCGCTCTCCATCACCAAACTGGTTGCCGAGGCTTCATCGGGCCGGTCCCTCCGCCTCTCTGGATGAGTGTGCTGCTGCACTATTCAATTGTTATGAAGATGGTAGCATAATTTCGAGACGATGTCAAATCATCTTCAACGGCCGAATTGCGGAAGATACGCCCGATTGGCAGCCAGCAGCTCGTCCAGCAGCGGCGCGGCGATGTCATAAGAAGAGACGAGCGGATGAACCACCAATGCCTGCAAGGCCAGCCGATAATCCCCTGTCGCCGCAGCTCGCACGGTGAGCTGCTCGTAGGCCTTCACGGCGCTGGCCAGGCCGCGCGCTGCGGGCGGCAGGTCGCCGTAGATGATCGGACGCGCGCCTGTCTGATCGACGACGCAGGCCATCTCGACTACGGCCTCAGCGGGCAGGCTGGCGATCGCGCCGCAGTTCAGGGTGTTGATGTACTGACGGTCGCCGCGATTGTGATAGAGGGAGATCATGGCTGCCGTGGCCACCTCGGAATAGCCGCCGCCGCCGCGCTGTTTGAGCAGCTCCGGCTTGCTGGCCAGGGTCGGGTCCGCATAGGCGCGCAACAGGTCGGCCTCGATCGCCTTGACCTGCTCGCCGCGCGTCTGCGTGGCCGCGCGCGCCTGCTCCAACTTGCGCTCCCGATGATAGTAATAGGCCAGCTAGGGGCAGGGGATCGCGCCCAGAGCGCGCATCAGGTTCCCATCAATGGCCCAGCCAGCGGCGCTGATCGCGTCGATGGCCTCCGCGAGGCGTTCCTGCCCGTCCACCGTCACGCGCGTGATCCATCCCAGATGGTTGAGGCCAGCATACTCGACCGCCGCGCGCGCGGGCGACACATCCATCGCCTGGAGCACAGCGCGCGTCCATCCCCACGGCCCGGAGCACAGCCCCAGGACGCGCGCCTCAGTGTAGGTCGTGATCGCCTCCGTGATGATGCCGCTGGGATTGGTGTAATTGATGATCCAGGCCGCTGGCGCCAGCTCGACGACATCGCGAGCGACGGCGAGCAGGGGCGGGATCGTGCGCAGCGCCTTGGCGAAGCCGCCGGGGCCGGTGGTCTCCTGGCCAATGACGCCATACTTGAGCGGGATGCGCTCGTCCTGGACGCGCGCGTCCATGCCCCCCACGCGGATCAGCGTGCAGACGAAGGTCGCGCCGTCGATCGCGCGCCGACGGTCGTCCGTGGCGGTCACGCGCACGGGCCGGCCGGCTTGCGCGAACATGCGCTGGCTGAGGCCGGCCAGGATGGAAAGGCGTTCGGCGTCGATGTCCATGAGCGCCAGCTCCGCTACCGGCAGTTGATCGTAACAGCGGATGAGGCCATCCACCAGTTCCGGCGTGTACGCGCTGCCGCCGCCGATCAGAGCGATCTTCACAGGGGACATGGTTCGCTCCTCATCCAAAGCTGGCCTGAAGTGGTCGGCTCTGAGCCGACAGCTCGTTGATGATCGCGATCGCGGCCGCGTCATCCAGATCCGCGGGAGGACGATAGCCGATCTGGGCAAAGTAATAAAGGGTGGGCGCCAGCACGTGCAGGTTATTGAGCAGCGGCTCCGTGTACCGGATATCGCCATAGAGGGCGCCGTCGACGTGGTGCTGAGGGGTGACGTGATTGTCCCAATCCACCCCTTCCGTGAGAAATCCCTCGTCGCCGTGGTGATGACGCGCGATGGCGGAGAGGATAGAGAGGGCGACTTGAAGGTAACCCGGCTCGCCACGATCGCTCCAGGCTTCGAGGAAAGCCAGGGCAGCCTCAGCGTTCTCCCAGAGATAGGCGGTGTTCCAACTCTCCTCCATCCAGAGGAGGCCGGCCGTCGCCACGCCGTGACGATCCTCCTGCATCTGGAAGCGGGCCAGGCCCGGCAGGGCCGTCTGCCAGGCGAAGTCGCGCCAGGCCGGTTGGGCCAGATCGCCAGCGGCCTGCCGCAGCACGCGCGCCGCGATCGCGTAGGCCACGTTCTCGTGATCGTCGTAGGTATCGTGGTTGACGCTGCCCCAGAAGCCGCCAGCGGCCAGGAACGCCTCGCCCAGGGCGATCGCCTGGCGGCGGTAGTCGCCTAGATCGCGCGCGCTCAGGCTGGCATATAGCTGCAGCAGATGCAGCCCGTCGCCGCTATGGTCGAAGATGGGGTCAGGCCGGTCGTCGGGAGTCAAGGGATACGGCTCGCCGGCCAGGGTGACGCGTCGCGGCGCCCAACCGTTCTCGCAGAGGGGCGTGTGCGCCGCCAGCCACACCCCCAGGTTGCGAGCCGCCGCGACCATCGCGGCAACGCGCGTCGCGTGGCCGGCCTGCTCGCCCTGCGCCAGCCACGACTCGCCGACCCGCTGGCCAGCCAGATCATCGGCGAACTCCAGTAACTGAACACCCACGCGTGCTAGAGAGCCGGGACATAGCCAATCGTCCCGGTGCACGTAGTTCGCGCAGAAGCGGCCCGAGGCCAGGTCGTAATAGGGCCAGATAAAGCCCGTCTCTGCGTCAATGAACCCGTCTTCCAACACATGGTCGAGCAAAGCCAACGCCTGAGATTGGATCCCGGGATCGCCGACGAAGCGGCCCCAACAGTAGAGCAGGTGGGCGCCGCCGACGGCGTTGGCCGCCCACCCGGGGCCTTCCAGGTCGCCGAAATCATGCCAGTGCATGATCTCACGTTGAGGCGTCACGAAGCTGGAGCAGGCTCGCAGATGTTCTCCGATCGGCTCCAGGCAGCGCAGGGCGAAATGGGCCGACGCCCTGGCGCTGGTGAACAGGATCATCTCCAGGGGAAGCGATTGTTCGGTCATCACATACCTCGGGATGGTGCAGGTCGACTCGAGAGGCGATCTACCGCACGAGGACAGCGCGAGGTCGCCCACAGCAACGTGTGATTGCCTTGACCGCCCAATGTACGGCGATAAGGCGTCCCAAGGATACCTCACGCGCTCGGCAACAGTCAACCGGTCGGGAAGGCCTGGCAACATCCGCACAGCGACTGAAGGAGCCATGCGCCAGCAACAAGCGGCGCGCCACAAGTCCAGACGAAGCACGCCATAGTGTCGCTGCGTTTGTTGACCAGATTGCCAGGCCGCGATGCTTGACAGCGAACATGTGTTCTGGTAGAATGAACTAGAACAAACGTTCTATGCCGCGTGGTATCTGTTTGAATGGGACGTCCTCACGCTCCGAGGCGTACAGATCTGTGAAGAGTTCACGGCGAGAGCAAGCGAGGGAGGCTAGCCATGCGACGTCGACTCGAGATGGAGGCCGCCCGCATCGACAGCGTCCTCCAGAGTCACCGCATTCCAGGCCGGGTGGCCGGAGGGACCGTGTTGCCGCGTGTCGTTCGCTATGAGTTAGCGGTGTCGCTCGGCGCGCGCGTGCGGCAGGTGAGCAGCTTGGCGGAGGAGATCGCCCTGGCGCTTGGCGTGCGCAGCGCGCGCGTCGTACGCCAGGGCGGCGCGATCCAGGTCGAGGTGCCGCGCGAAGAGCCAGCCACCGTGGAGTTGCTTGCGCTGTGTCGGCGCCTGGCGAGCGTGCCCCCTTTGACCGCCGTGCTCGGGCTTGATGAGGACGGCGTGCCGCTGCTCGTGCGGCTTCCCAGCCCGGAGGTGGCGCATATGCTGCTGGCCGGGACCAGCGGCAGCGGCAAGACCGCGCTCCTGCGGTCGATCCTGCTCAGCCTGGCGCTGTTCAATCCTCCGACGGAGCTGCAGATCGTCGTGATCGACCCCAAGGGCCGCGGGCTGGCGCCGCTCGCGAGCCTTCCGCACCTGATGATCGCGCCGGTGACTGATCCCCGCGAGGCGGCTGAGCGCCTGGCGCGCCTGGTGGAGGAGATGATCGCCCGCGACCGGCAACGTCGCAGCGCGCCCGCCATCGTTGTGGCGATCGATGAGGTCGCCGATGTGGTGGAGGCTGGCGGCGCCGACGTGGAGGCTGGCATCCGCCGCCTGGCCCAGCGCGGTCGGGAGGCGGGCATCCATCTGGTGGCGGCGACGCAGAAGCCGACGGCCAGCGCCGTGGGGACGCTCGCCAAGGCCAATTTCCCGGTACGCCTTGTGGGCGCGGTGACCTCGCCGGAAGAGGCCAAGGTCGCCAGCGGCCAGGCTGGCACCGGCGCTGAGAAGCTGCTGGGACGCGGCGACTTTCTGCTCGTCACGCACGGGCAGAGCTGGCGTTTTCAGGCAGCGTACATCAGCGAAGCCGATGCGATGCGCGCGGTCGCGGCCGTCGACCGCTGTCCTGGCGACGGCGCGGCTGCTCTGGCGGCCATCGGCGCGCTGGCGCGCGGCCGGCTGATTTCCGGCAGCATACGGTGACGTCAGAACCGACAAGTGCCGGCCTCTCTGTCAAGTGTTTTGGAAGCCGGTTCAAAACCAGTTGTCAGGGCCATTTCCAGCCCGCTCCCGCGGGCTTTGACCTGACCCCGCCAAATGGTTTCAGCGCTCGGCGGACGACGCTGGCCTCAACCACGGTCTAGCCCAGAGCCGAGCAAGGGGGAAGACCACCCAACAACGAATGAGTGCGGAAGAAGATGGGGATTATCTGGGCTGGAGGAGACAACATGAGGCGAGTGCTGGCGGTTGGAGCGATCTGTTTTCTCATGGTGCTGGCGGCTGTGATCGGCCAGCGCATGAGCACCGACGCCATGGCCGTCGTCATCGGCGTCCTCTTCGGCGTCGCCGCATCCATACCGACGAGCCTGCTGGTCCTGGCGGCGGCGCGGCGATCCGCTGCAGAGGCGAACGGCAGCCGGCCTGGTGGGGAGCGCTGGTCTCAGGAGCGCTGGGGAGCCGATCGCGCCTTTCCTCCGGTCATCGTAGTTGCCCCCCCTACGCAGACGACGGCGCCAGCATCTACGCTGCCGCCGTTGATCCCTCCCGCCGCGGACCGACGGCGCTTCCGCATCGTCGGCGCTGACGGCGAGACGACATGGCTGGACGAAGAGGATGGAGATGCCTACGCACCGACAGGATGGAGGTGAGCGCCATGAGGCTCCTCAGCGCCCCACAGACGCAGGTACAGATGAGCGATGACCTGAAGACCCCGCGCGCGCTCTGGTGGCGAGGCCGACGATTGCGCGTTCTCGCAGTGGAGGCCCGGCGCCGCGCGCGCGGCGGCGCCGGAGAGCGGCTGCGTGTACGCGCCAGCGTGGGCGTGATGGAGCTTGCCTGGGATCACGAGCGAGGGTGGCGCGTGACCGCTGCGCCCTGGTGGCTGTGCTTGCCGTCCTGGTTGGCGACGCCAGCCTCAACCGTTCCACGCTTCCCCCTCCCTGCCCAGGCGCGCCGACCCGTCTTCTCATCAACTGCATCTTCCTGCGAGGCCCGACCCCTACGAGAGGATGCGCTCCCTGGCTGGATCTGGATCAGGCGCGCGGCCCTGGACCTCGCCGCCGATCTGAAAGGGTTTCTAGGAGGTCGTGCACCAGGAGGACGAGGGCCGTATCCTCATCCTGTTGGCCGGTCTTGATGGCGACATCGGTCGCGAGGGTGAGGTCGAGAGCGGCCAGAAGCTGCGCCGTGGACAGAGTGAGCGCCTGGCGCGATGCGTTTTTGACCATGAACTCACGCAGTTGGAGTCGGTCTGCGATTTGGGCGAGAGGCTTGCCTTCCGCCTGCAACTCAGCAACTTGAAGGAGGATGCGAAGCTGGCGACCGATCATCGTCAGCAGATAGGGTCCAGCCGCGCCGGCCTCGCGCAGGCGACGGAGCAGGCGGAAAGCCTCGGCCTCGCGACGTTCGGCGAGCGCGTCCAGCAGCTTGAAGATGCTCGCGGCCTGCGCGTAGGAGACCATCGTCTCGACATCGCGTTGGGCGATGCGCTTGCCCGCTCCGACATAGGCGATCAGTTTGTCCAGCTCGACGTCGATCAGGCGCAAGTCGGAGCTGATGGCGTCAGCCAGGGCCTGGGCGGCTGCCGGGGCGATCGAGGCCCCTTTGCTCTGCGCGTGGGTCTCGATCCATGCGGCCAGGTCACGCGGGGAGGGTGGGCGGCACAGCGTGACGTGCGCGAACCCATCTTTGGCCAGCGTCTGCAGCCGACGCATCAAGGGATGATCGGGAGGCAGCGTCTGATCTTCGACGATGATCAGGTCGGTGGTTGGCGGCTCGTGGCCGAGGTAGTCGAGGAGAGTCGCCCATTGGGTGGCCAGCGCGGTTTCCTCCGCCTTCGCGCGACCACTCGCCCTGGGAAGGCCGTGCACGATGACCAGGCGGCGTTCGGCCAGGAAGGGGAGGGCGTCCGCGGCGTCACGGAGAGCGGACGCGGTAAGATGGGCGCCATCCAGCTCCGTCGTGTTGAGGCTGACGAGTTCGGAAGGGCCGGCCTGGCGTTTGATGGCCGCCAGGCGGCAAGAGCGCAGGAACTCATCTTCTCCGTGAATCAGGTAGATCATCGTGTAGACGCATATGTGAAGCGGACGCGATGGACGGGGATCCCCCACCAGACGCTGCGTTCGACGCGATCGATCTGCACGTCCCCTACTTCAGCCAATGTCGTAATATGGGCTTGCGCCAGGTATCCCAACGGTTGGGCGGCGAGCAGGGCCAGGATGGCGGTTAAGATCGTGAGCGGCAGCGCCTGCCAGCGGGCGCGGCGAGATAACAGGCTGGCTGCTGTTGCCGCCAGGCCGGCCAGAAAACCAGCGGCGACGAAGTTGGTGCCGCAATTGGGGTGAATGGCGAGGCCAAGCTCGCCCGAACGCAGCCGATCGAGCGCCTCGATGACCGCCGCGCGCAACTCAGCCGTCGTCACCGCGCCGTACAGGAAGAACCCGCCAGGATCGCTGCGCGCGAACAGACGACGCCGGGGATCGCGTTGGGCCAAAATCGTCACGGTAGCATGTTCGATGGCATGATTCTGCCGCGTGCGACGAACGAACGACCACTCTTCCATAGGTTCCCTTGCCCCCGATCACTTGCGCGAAAGCTTCCCTTCTGGTATCCTATTGACGCCGGCGCACGCTAAGAGATCGGGAGAGAGATAGCGGGCCGGCGGAAGGGCGAACCAGAGATGATGAAGCTGTTGATGAGTTGGGATATCAAGGCCGGCCGGGAGCAATCGTATTCGGAGTTCGCCGTGCGCGAGTTCGTTCCCGGCTTGATGCGGCTGGGCCTGCAGCCGACCGAAGTATGGTACACGATCTATGGCGAAGGGCCGCAAATCCTGGCTGGCGCCCAAGCTGAAGACATCGACTCGCTCCACCGGATCCTGAGAGGCGAAGAGTGGCACCAGCTTCATTCTAAGCTCTTGAGTTACGTGACCAACTATCGCCACAAGGTCGTGCCCGTCCGCTCGCGCTTTCAATTGTAGATCAATCGATCCCCACGTAGGATAAAGGAAGCCCCATGGGTGGAGCCATGGGGCTTCTTGTCGATACGCCAGTCGTCGCCTCAGTCGGCCGACGCTGCAGGACGCTCTTTGCTTTCTTCGGCCTTGCCTCCTGGCGTTGCCTCGCTGGCGCCCGCTTTGCCTTCCCTGTCCGACTTCCCATTCGAGCTTAAGGTGGAGGACTTTCCGCGGCTATCGGTCACGTAGAACCCCGACCCCTTGAAGATGATCCCTACCGGCTGGATGACTCGATGGACAGGTCCTTCGCATTCCGGGCAGGAGCGCAGAGGATCATCCGAGAAATGCTGGACTCGTTCGAAACGTAGACCGCAAGCTTCACATTCGTACTCATAGAGCGGCATCGTCACCACCTCCCTGATCCCATGCTTCATGAACGCCCCGCCATTATATACACAGGCTCCCAAACTGCCAAACCAGCCTGGGAATCCTGCCTCTCTCGCGGTCCATCGTTCGGGCCCCCAGCGATCGGACAGAGAGCGCTTGTAAGTGTAAGCCAGTCGTAAGCGAAAGCTATTGACTGGCAAAGCACAGAGGCTATAATGATCATGTACTGTAGCGAACAGCTCATCTTCTATCTTCCGAGCGGCGGACTACAATAGAATGGTCTACTCTACCATGATCGATTGGAACCCCTCTTACACGATTGGAAGCACGATGACACAATCCAGTGCAGCTAGGAGCAGACGGCGACGTTTGTTGATTTTGGCTGAGAATCAGATATTGGCGAACCAGATCATTTCTCCTGCCTTTGGCAGTCGCGGATGGGAGACCGATCGAACGGAAACGATAGCTGACGCGCTGGAGTTGATAGGAAATCGCTCTTACGACCTCATCATCTTGGAGGTTCTGCACCCTGGGTCCGATGGATACGCCATGTGCGATGCGCTGCGACGGCTCTCGCGCGCCCCGCTCCTGTTGATCGTATCTTCCGCCGCCAGCGCCGATATCGTCCAGGGGCTGCGACGCGGAGCCGATGCTTACGTGGTCGAACCGTTCGACATGCGTGAGCTCCTGGTGCGCGCGGAGGCTCTGGTGCGTCGGTCGGAAGGGCGGGTCAAGGCCTCTTCCTGATTTCTCTCCCAGAAAACCATCCCATCGTCTGGCAGGCGATTTGCAACTCAAGTACCATTGGAAGACGCCCTCTCCCAGATGTAGCATGACGCTAAGTTGAAGCTTCTGAGGAGGGAGGCGGAGACCCTTGATGACCGATCGTTGCTCTTTCAAGAAGACCATCGCCTACGTAGGGTTCGTGCTCTATTTTCTTCTGCTCTTGCGTGTGGCCGTTTTGCTCGAAACGCACACCACGCGCGCTCATGGCGACTCGCTGGGGCCTGTCCCTGTAATCCGTAGCGCTTCCGAACGGCCTCCATTCGATCCCTCTATCCCTTTTTCCCCCCTACTGACCTGGCCTGCGCTCGCCTGACAGCCCGCCGACAGCGTTCCACAGCCGACACACCAGAGGCCCCGACGCCGGTCCGCCACAGGGCAGCAGATGAGCTGCCCCCTAGTACCAAAGCCCTATCCGACATGCACCTTCTGCTGGATGTCTCCCCGCGTCTTTTCAGATAATCCTGCGTCTTTTATTCAAGAAACTACTCAGGACATAGGCCACCTTACCAACTTCCTGTGGTACATGCTGGCTATATCGGAGCTCCGGCCAAACTTGTATGATCAATATTGGATGCCGATGCTCATCCAGGTCCAGATAGGAGCTATCTGAGGTTCGATGAGATCGGCAGGGGAGGGGGAGATTCCATTATGGCTATCTACGCTCGCATTCTACGAGATCACGAGCAGAAGCGCCTGCAGGAGTGGGCTTGGCATCGCAATGATCCAGACATGCGCAAACGCGCGCACGTGATCCTGCTCTCTGCGCAGGGGTACACGGTCCCTCAGATCAGCGCGCAGGTGGGCCTGCATCCGATCAACGTCCGCAAGTGGATTCACCGCTTCAACACGCAGGGGTTGAACGGCCTGCAATCTGGCAAATCGCCAGGCCGGCCGCCGCGCTTCACAGAAGAGCAGCGCCGGATCATCGTCAGGCTGGCTCACACCGATCCCCGCGCCCTCGGCCTGCCGTTCCACCGTTGGTCCTTACAGCGGCTGCGCGAATATGTGACCAGGGCCAAAATCGTCGACAGCATCAGCGCTGAGACGATTCGCCAGATCCTTACCGCGGCAGCGAGCGAATTCGAGGCCGCCGCTGCTAACGGCCCTGGCCGCAGCCAAGAGTTATCTTTGCCTGCGATGGCGTTTGCCGAACAGTAGCCGCAACAGAACCTTCTACTCCATCTAAGAGAACAGGCTGTCCCTTCGTCGGCCAGCTTGAGCAGACGCCAGGGCACAAAGGCCGCTCCATCCACCCAAAGGGGAGGCGAATCGCCTCCCCTTTGGGTTTTTCCAGCAACACCTCTATAATCGCAGCATCCTGCTCAGAGGTTCGCATATGACGATGATCAGAATCGAGTTGAAGACAGATTCCCCCCCTTGCGTCACGCTGTCGATCATACGGTCCCCTAAAGGGGGACCAGCGCACGCCAAGGAAGAACAGTACGTACAGGAGATCCCCTCTGACGGCGTGCTCCAGATCATCGCCGCCCAGAGGCTGCGATCCTCCCACTACGCTCCCTTGAATCCATCTCAGCCAACCGTGATCGCAGGCGAGATCGATCGCGCAGCGGCCGCCGCCATGAAAGGCGTCCTGCTGACCATCTATCCGCCCGACCATCCCGTCCACCTCCTGACGCCCCATGCCTCTTCCGGGCTGGCGGCGACGACCCTCCCTCTCAGCGCGCTCGATCAGGCCGACGCGATCCCAACACCGAGCCTCCTCTATCTTGAACCCCTCCCCGCCGGCGGATCGTTCAGCGACCTTCTCGAGGTCATGGCTCACCTGCGCGCTCCTGACGGCTGCCCCTGGGATCGCGAGCAGACGCACGAGAGCCTGCGCCCCTACCTCCTCGAAGAGACCTATGAGGTCCTCGCGGCGCTCGATCAAAGGGACTGGCAAGAATTGAGCGAAGAGCTAGGAGATCTGCTGCTGCAGATCGTCTTCCAGGCCCAGATCGCCGCCGAAACCGGCAAATTCAACATGACGGAGGTGGTGCGCCATATCGTCACGAAACTGTGGCGGCGCCATCCCCATGTCTTCAGCGACACGATCGTGGCTGGCGTGCCCGATGTCCTTCACAACTGGGAGGCGATCAAGGCGCAGGAGCGCTCCCGCAAAGAATCCGCGCAAGGTCCCCTCTCCGGGATCGCCAGAGGGCTGCCCGCGCTGACCCAGGCGCAGACCTACCTCAGCCGCGCCGAACGACTGGGGATTCATCGTCCGGCGACCCTCGATCAAGCGATGCAGACCTTGTCGGCGATCGAAGAAGCGCCAGCGCCAGAGACAGCCCTCGGCGAAGCTCTGCTGGTGCTGGCCAACTGGGCGCGTCAACGTGGCCTCGACGCCGAGAGCGCGCTGCGAGCCGCGAACGCGCGGCTGGCGGCAGAAGTGGAGGCCTGAGCAGGAGGCCGGCCACCGGTTACTTTCCCCCTATCCCGTGATCATCAGGAGGCCAGGATGTTACCCCCTTTCCACAATGAACTCCCGACCGATTTCTCGCAGCCGGCGAACGCGCGCGCCTTCCAGGCCGCCCTCGCACAGGTGGCCAGCGAGCTGGGACGCACGTACCCGATCGTGATCGGCGGCGAGCGCCTTACCACCAACATGTCCTTCGATTCGATCAATCCGGCCAAGCCAACGCAGGTGATCGGACGTTTCGCCCAGGCTGACGTCGCCCTCGTCGAGCGCGCCCTGGACGCCGCCGCGCAAGCCTTCGCGACCTGGCGCAATGTGCCCGCCGAGGCGCGCGCCCGTTACCTGTTGAAAGCCGCCGCCCTCATGCGCCGTCGCAAACACGAGTTCAGCGCCTGGCTGGTCTACGAGATCGGCAAATCGTGGGCCGAGGCCGACGCCGATACCGCCGAGGCCATCGACTTCCTGGAATTCTACGCGCGCGAGGCGATCCGCCTGGGCGGCCCGCAGCCGGTCATACCCTATCCGGGCCGCGAAAACGAGTTGCGCTACATCCCGCTGGGCGTGGGCGTGGTCATCCCCCCCTGGAACTTTCCGAACGCTATCCTGACCGGCATGACCGCGGCGGCCCTGGCCGCTGGCAACACCGTCGTCCTCAAGCCGTCGAGCGCCGCGCCCACCATCGGCTACAAGGTGGTTGAGCTTTTCAACGACGAATTGCGCCTTCCCCCGGGCGTCCTCAATTATCTGCCCGGCCCTGGCAGCCGCGTCGGGGACGCGCTGGTCGCCCACCCCAAGACGCGGTTCATCGCCTTCACCGGCTCGAAGGAGGTGGGATTGCGCATCCATGAGCTGGCTGCTCGCCCACAGCCTGGTCAGCTCTGGATCAAGCGCACGATCCTGGAGATGGGCGGCAAAGACGCCGTCGTCGTCGACGAGACCGCTGATCTGGACGCCGCCGCCGAGGGGATCGTCACGTCCGCCTTCGGGTTCCAGGGGCAGAAATGCTCCGCTGGCTCGCGCGCGATCCTGGTTGCCGACATCTATGACGCCGTCCTCGAGCGCGTGGTCGAGCGCGCGCGGCGCATCAAGACCGGACCCACCGAGCGCCAGGAGAACACGATGGGGCCAGTGATCGATGACGCGGCGTGGCGCAAGATCCTCGATTACATCGAGACCGGCCATCAGGAGGGGCGGCTTGTATTGGGCGGCCACGCACTCAATACGCCGGACCATGGCTACTTCATCGAGCCTACGATCTTTGCTGACGTCGACCGCGCCGCGCGCATCGCTCAAGAGGAGATCTTCGGCCCTGTGCTGGCAGTGATCCGCGCGCGCGACTTCGACGACGCGCTGGACATCGCCAACGGCACCGAATACGGCCTGACGGGCGCGCTGTATAGCCGCGACCGATTACGCCTCGAACGGGCGCGCCATGAATTCCACGTGGGCAATCTCTATTTCAATCGCAAATGCACGGGAGCGCTGGTAGGGGTCGAGCCGTTCGGCGGCTTCAACATGAGCGGCACCGACTCGAAGGCAGGGGGCCACGACTATCTCTTGCTCTTCATGCAGGCCAAGTCGATCAGCGAACAATTGTAAGAGCCTACCCGAAAAACGGTTCTGGCTGGTCTCCTGACCAGCCAGGGGCATGGTCAGGAGACCGCGCCGAAACGTTTCAGATAGGTTCCTGGAAGCGGCGAGCGACCCTACCCTGTGTGATCGACAGCCCGGCGACAGTCGTCCACAACCAAGCGGGCTCCTGCAAACTTGAGGTCCATCTGAGTTCGGTAGCGAAAACAGGAAAGGAAGGGATGGCCGTCCACGAATTGCGCGCACGAATCCACGAAGCACCCGCCTGCGCTGGCGCGTCTCACTCGTCGTAATGGCTATTCGCGAATTCGTAGCCAGGATTCGTGGACGGCCAATTAAGACGGAACTCGCTCTGCGCCAAAAGGTCGGGGCGGCCTACCCGAGACCGCCTCGACCCGGAAATCCGCTTCACCTGCGCAGGAAACGTCGATCCAACTCGTCCATACTCAGCGTGATGAAGGCCGGACGTCCATGGGGACATACCCCTGGCGACCAGTAGGCCGCGATCTCATCGACCAGTTTTTGCATCTGATCGAACGACAGGATATCGCCCGCCTTGATGGCAGCCAGGCACGCCGCGCGCATGGCGAGGGCCTCGCGCAGATCGTTGGCCTGGGCAGCGTCACGCCGCTGGATCTCCTGGGCCAGGGCGGCGATCAGATCCGCCAACGGGACGCGCATCAACGGCGTCGGCAGGCTGCGCACGACGAGCGTCTCCGGGCCAAATGGCTCCACCTCGATCCCCAGCTCCTGCAAGACATCGAGATGATCGCCGATCGCCTCGGCTTCCGAGGCGGTCAACAGCAGAAGATAAGGAGGACTGACCTCCTGGCCTGGCTCGCCGCGCAGCAAACGCTCGAACAGGATCGCCTCGTGCGCTGCATGAGGATCAACGATCGTCAGCCCCTCGGGAGATTGCGCCAGGATATAGCTCTGATGCAACTGGCCGACGGCGCGCAGTTCGGAGAGGGCGTCATAGCCGGTTCCGACCTCGCGCAGGGGGACATAGGGAGCGCCCGCGAGATCGGCGAAGGGCCAACGCAGGGTGTCCACCGTCTCCTGGCGCGGGAAGGGATTGAGCGCGCCCTCCACTGCCTGAGCCACCGCCCAATAAGCCGAGCGCTCGTGCATGAAGCGGACCTCGGCCTTGGTGGGGTGCACGTTGACGTCGACTGCGATGGGGGAAATCTCGATGAAGACGATGGCGATTGGATGCCGCCCGAGAGGAAGACGGCCGGCGTAGGGTCGTTCAAGGGCGACGGCGAGCAGGCCGGAGCGGATGGGGCGGCCATTCACGAAAAAGAACTGCGCCTGGCGATCTGAGCGCCCCAAGGACGGCCGCGAGATAAGGCCGTGCACCTTGAGGTCGGCCGCCTCCCAGGTGATGGGGATCATGTCATCGACGATCTCTCGCCCCACGCATATCGCTGTACGCTCGATCAGGCTGGCCGGAGGGGCGACCAATGTCTCGCGATCGTCCACGCGCAGGCGGAAGGCGATCCGTGGATAGGCCAGGGCATAGCGAACGACTGCGGCGCGGCACAGTTCCGCCTCGCGCAGGGGGGACTTGAGGAACTTGCGTCGCGCGGGTGCGTTGACGAACAAATCGGTGACCGTCACACTGCAGCCGACAGGCGAGGCAGCCGGGCTGAGGATCGAGCGCCCCTCTTGCACGACGATGCGCGTCCCCTCGACCTCCCCGCGGGCGCGCGTGACCATCTCGACGCGGCTGACGGCAGCGATCGCCGCCAGCGCTTCCCCGCGGAACCCTAAAGTGCGTATAGCGGACAGATCATCGACCGTGGCGAGCTTCGAGGTAGCGAACCGTTCGAAGGCTGTGGCCACATCCTCACGGACGATGCCAGCGCCATCGTCGGAGACGCGCACGAGGTCCAGGCCGCCATTGCGAATCTCGATGGCGATGGCGGTCGCGCCGGCATCGAGAGCGTTCTCGATCAACTCCTTGACGACCGAGGCCGGCCGTTCGATGACCTCTCCGGCAGCGATCCTTCCCGCTACCGCCGGATCTAACACACGGATGCGAGACAATTCTGCGTTTATTGCTTCCATCAGCTACCTCGCTTGCTAGTTGATCCACCGTCGATCCGTCAGGGGATCGCCGCCTGTCTTCGTCGCGATGGATGGTTTTCAGGCCGTATAATCGAGCGCGTCCACCCATCCCAGCTCGCCAGGCAATTGCAGCGCTGGCAGCGGATCGGCTTCTGGCGCCTCGCTCGCATCCCAGTCTGCGCTATCGATCGCGTGGGCGGCTCCCTCTTCGGTCGGCAGCTCAGCGACCTCTTCGCGCAACAGGGCGCCCGGTCCGCCGCCGAGGACCATCGAGATCGTACGGCGCAGCGTCTTGGCCACGCGTTGGACGGGCAGATCGCTGTAAGCGTTGACGAAATCGGCCACCGCCGTTTCTGGCTGAGGAGGGGCTGACAACCCATACTGGGCGCGCAAGGCCTCGCGATGGTGGGCGATCCACAGGTAGAGATCGGCCTCGGTGCGTCCAGGGAACTCGCGCAGGGCGCCCATCTCGCGGATGCGCTGCACGATCGGCATGTACACGTGGTCATACCACGAGGCCACTGCTTCGTCGTAAGGCACCTCCGCCTGGCGCTCCAGGCCCAGGAAGTAGCGGTGGACGTCGATGTGCTCCTTGAGCAGGGGATAGCGCCCTGGCTCCGTCAATCGTACGTCGGCGCCCGGCCGGATGCGATCGAGGCCGGTTTGCTCGAGGAACTCGCGATATTCGACCTGTTGGATCAGGTCGTCCAGATCCATGTCCAGCGTGACGGAGATCCCCTCGGGCAGGGGGATCTCCGTCACGAACGCCTCGATCTCTTTCAGACCATTGGCGCGCGCGACAGAGACGCGATGATTGCCGTCTCTGACGAAATAGACATCGCCCACCTTGTACACTTCGATGGGAGGGAGGGATTCCATGCGGTCCATTGCGGCGTCGATGCGCATCCAGCGCTCGCGGTTGGTTCCGGCGCGCGGCAGAAAGGCGCGTGTGAAATCACGGTAGCGTCCCACGCTGCCCACGATGCGGTCGAGCGGGATCATCTGAGCGCCCCGATCAACCTGCTGATGCGCTTTGAGGATGCGCTGAACCTCATCGAACGACAACAGGCTGGCTGAGCGCCCGGTGAGCGCTCCAAGCACCTCCTGGATCATCGCCCGCTGTGCGGCCCTCTCGAAGCGCTCGCGCGACGCATGAGTAACCGTGACAGGGACCCTCTCGATCGTTTGATCGAACACCACCAACGCCCCCTTTCTGAAACCAGATCAATGGTAGCACACATGGCTAGACGTGTCCAATGTTCGAAGGCGCACGACCGCTTGGAATGTCGTACAAAGCATGTTATAATCAAGACCTGTTATGGTCGTGTTAATTGGGCGGCGCGCGTCGCCGTCTTCTCATGCGCCAGGGCCTTGTCGTTGTTTCACGTGAAACAGCGACAAGGTCTTCCATTGATGTCGCGTGATCTGGAGTGCAAGCTGTGCCAGACCTTTCCCCGGCTTCCCCATCGTCGGCCGTCCAGGCCGCCGCTGCGCCCGCTGCGATCTGCGACTATGAAGGCAGCCGTTACCGCACCGATTTCTGGGAAGGCCAGGGACGCGAATTCGAAGATGCTGCTGAGCGCATCGCGCTGCGCCACCTCCTCCCCACGCGCGGCCATCGCCTGGTCGAGATCGGCGCCGGCTTCGGGCGCCTGGCCGATCTCTACGCGGCTTACGAGCAGGTGATCCTCCTCGATTACTCACGGTCGCTGCTGCAAGAAGCGCGCGCCCGTCTCGGCGATGACCCGCGCTTCCTGTACGTGGCTGCCAACGTGTATGCGCTGCCCCTCGCCACGAGCGCCGTCGATACGACCGTCATGGTGCGCGTGGCTCATCACCTGGCCGACCTGCCGTGCGCCCTGCGCGAGCTGGCCCGGGTCACCTGTGAGGGCGGCGTCCTCGTCATGGAATACGCCAACAAGCGCCACCTCAAATCGCTGCTGCGCTACTTAGCGCGACGACAGACCTGGAGCCCGTTCGCTCACGCCCCCTATGAATTCGTCCCGCTCAATTTCGACTTCCATCCCGCCTGGATGACGCAGCGCCTCCGCGAGGCCGGCTTCCAGATCGAGGCCGAACGCGCGGTGTCGCACCTGCGCTTCGGCCCGCTGAAGCGCCTGGCGCCCGCGCAGCGGCTTGCTCAGATCGACGGCTGGCTGCAGAGGCCGGGGGCGGCCCTCAAGCTGGCCCCCAGCATCTTCGTGCGCGCCCGTCGGCCCGGGACAGCGCCCGTCGGCTTGCCGGCTGCTTTCTTCCGCTGCCCAACGTGCGGCGCTCAGCCGCTGGCCTCCGACGAGCGAGGCGTCTTTTGCTCATCCTGCGGCCGCTTCTGGCCTCGCTGCGACGGGATTTACGATTTCAAGGCGCCTTAATCTTCGTTTAACCTGGCGCGGCTAATCTTTTCATTCATAGTCTGCGATCCACATGCCCGGCCAGAGAGCGTTCGGATGATCGAAGTCCGCGGCCTCACCAAGACATACGGCGACTTCACCGCCCTTCACGACGTCTCATTCGAGGTGAAAGAGGGCGAGGTGCTCGGATTCCTCGGCCCCAACGGCGCTGGCAAAACGACGACCATGCGCATTCTGACCGGGTTCCTGCCCCCTACGGCTGGCGTCGTCAAAGTCGCTGGCTATGATGTGCTCGAACAATCGCTGGAAGCGCGTCGCCACATCGGCTATCTGCCCGAGACGGTGCCCCTCTATCCTGAGATGACCGTCTATCGCTACCTCGATTTCGTGGCAGCGTTGCGACAGGTGCCGCATCGCTCGCAGGCGATCGCGCGCACCCTCTCCGCGCTCGATCTCGAGGATCGCGCCGATACGATCATCGGCAAGCTCTCCAAAGGCTATCGCCAACGCGTGGGGCTGGCCCAGGCCCTCGTCCATGACCCCGCGGTGATCGTCCTCGACGAGCCGACGATCGGCCTCGATCCCAAACAGATCATCGAGGTGCGCGAGCTGATCCGCAGCCTGGGCGGCAACCATACCGTGATCCTCAGCACCCATATCCTGCCCGAGGTCAGCCAGGTCTGCAGCCGCATCCTCATCATCCACGAGGGACGCATCGTCGCCGAAGATACGCCGCAAGGGTTGACGGCGCGCCTCGAGGGCGGCGAACGCGTATACATGCGCCTGGCCCCCGGCGCGAACGGGGCCGCGGCGCTCTTCAGTCAGATCGAGGGGGTCCAGGATGTCGCAGCCGTCGGCGACGGCCAGTTTGAGATCACCTGCGCGATCGGCCAGGACCTGCGCCCCCTGCTCGCTCGTCGCGCCATCGAGGCCGGCTGGGACCTGCTCGAGCTGCGGCCCCTCGGCCTGAGCCTGGAGGAGATCTTCCTCAAGTTGACCACCGATTGAGGGTACGCCAACCGCCATGAGAAATGCGCTCATCATCGCCCGTCGCGAGATCGATGCCTATTTCGCTTCTCCCATCGCCTACGTCGTGATCGCCGCCTACCTGGTCGTCATGGGCATCCTGTTCTCCCTCATCGTCGCGGGACAGCCAGGCGCCGAAGCCTCGCTGCGTTTCGTCTTCGGCAATGTCTTCAGCGCCCTCATCCTGGTTATCGTCGGCCCGTTGTTGACGATGCGCCTGCTGGCCGAGGAACAGCGCTCGCATACGATCGAGCTTCTCCTGACCGCGCCAGTGCGCGATGGCGAGGTGGTCGTCGGCAAATACATCGCCAGCCTCGTCGTCTTCCTGGCCATGCTGGCCCCCACCCTCGTTTATCCGGCGCTCATCGCCCGCTTCGGCAATCCCGACCGCGCGCTCTTCGTGACCACCTATCTCGGCCTGATCCTGCTCGGGATGGCCATCCTCGCCCTGGGAGTGTTCACCTCCAGCCTCACCGAAAACCAGGTCGTCGCTGCCTTTGCGGGGCTGGCGTTGACCCTTGTGTTCACCTTCAGTGAGTTCTTCGCTGGCGTGGTCGGAGCGCCGCTAAGCGGCCTCTTCTCATACCTGGGGCTGTTCGCTCACTTTTTCGACTTCCTGCGCGGCGTTATCGACACGCGCGACGTCGTCTACTATCTGAGCGTCACTGTGGGCGCCCTTTTCCTGGCCACGCAAGCGCTGGCGACGCGGAGGTGGCGCTGATGGCGGCGACGTTGCGCAAAGCCGCCCCCTATCTGGCCGGCGCTGGCGTCCTGTTCGGCGCGCTGGCTCTGGCGGCGAGCATCCTCGGCAGCGCGCCGACCTGGTTGCCTCGGCTTTTTCTGGCTATCGGCGTCGTCCTGATCATCAGCTATGGCTTGCTGCGCCCGCAACAGGTGGCGGCCGCGCTCACCGGCCGCCAGGTTAGATACGGGGGCAACGCCCTGCTGATGAGCATCGCTTTCATCGGCATCCTGGTCACGCTCAACTTCTTATCGGACCGCCACCATCGGCGCTTCGACCTCACGGCGAATCGTCAGTACACCCTGTCGCTTCAGACGATCCAAGTCCTGGCCGAGCTGCCCGCTCCCGTTAAGGTCACCGGCTTCTTCACGCGCGGCGACCCGCGCCAGACGACCGTCGAAGACCTGCTTAAAGAATATGCCTATCACAGCGATCGCTTCACCTATGAGTTCGTCGATCCCGATCAGCGCCCCAGCGAGGCGCGGCGCCTGGGCGTAACCACCTATGGGGTGCTGGTGTTTCAAAGTGGGGACAGGCGACAAGAGACATTCGGCGTCGACGAGCAGGACCTGACGAGCGCGCTGTTGAAAGTGTCGCGCACGGAACAGAAGGTCATCTATTTCACGACCGGCCACCGCGAACGCGACCCGCGCAGCTTCCAACCGGCCGATTATGGGATCATCGGCCAGAGAATTCAGCGCGATAATTATCAGATCGAGCTGCTCAACCTGGCGACCATCACCGACGCCATCCCCAGCCAGGCGGCCGCCATCGTCGTCGCGTCGCCGCTCATCCCCTTCGCGCCAGAGGAGGTCGCCCGTCTCGATCAATGGCTGCAGAACGGCGGGAGCCTGATGGTGCTGGCCGATCCGCCGACCGCCATCGACTCTGATCCGATGGCCGGCTTCGCCAATCTGCTCGCCCGTTGGGGATTGCGCCTGCGCAACGATGTCGTGCTCGATCCGTCCAGTTCGTTCTTCGGCGATGTGCGTGTGCCGCTGATCTCGCGTTTCACCTTCTCGACCATCACCAAGGACCTGGGCGGCCTCTCGACCTTCTTCCCGGTCGCGCGCTCCATCGAGACGATCACGCCAGCGCCGGAGGGGATCACCCTCACCCCTGTGGTCGAGACGACGACGACAGCCTGGGGAGAGAACAATCTGATGAGCCAGCAGGCGCGCTTCGATGAGGGAGAGGACACGCGCGGCCCCCTGCTCCTGGCCGCCTCCGCGCAAGGCGGCGCGCAGGGGGGGCGCCTCGTGCTGTACGGCGATTCCGATTTCGTCTCCAACGACATCATGGATAGCGTGCGCGGCGCGTTCGGCAACGGGGACCTCATGCGCAACAGCATCAACTGGCTGGCCGAGGAGGAATCGCTGATCGCGATCGGCCCGCGGCCTCCCGATGTGCGCACCCTGCAGCCGCTGACGCCCGGCCAGCAGAACCTGATCTTCTACGGCACGGTGATCTTCCTGCCGTTGGCGGCCCTTCTGATGGGGGGCTTCGTGTGGTGGGGACGCCGATGATGCGCTTTCGCAACACGGTGATCCTGGTCGCTCTTTGCGGCGCGCTGGCGGCTTTCGCCTACTTCACCGAGATGCGAGGACGCACCGATGTCAGCGCGTTCGAGGAGTCCACGCCGACGCCGCTTTGGGAGATCCAGGCCGCCGAGATCGTGCGCCTGGACGTGAGCGGGCCGGAGGGCAGCGCCCATCTGAGCCGCGGCGCAGGCGCTCCGTGGCAGTTGGTCGATCCCATCACGCAGGCGCAGCAGCCCGCCGATGACGCTCGCGTCACGCGTGTGATCGGCTATCTGGCCCAGCTCCGGCCGACGCGCACGCTCACGGAGACGGGCGCGCTGGTGGAGTATGGGTTGGAGACGCCAGCCTGGCAAGCGACGTTGGGATTGCAGAACGGCGAAGAGCGAACGATTCGCTGGGGGGACCAGACTCCATCAGGGACTGCCTATTATGTGATCCAGCGAAAGGAGGGGCCTGTTCATTTGATCGCGTCGTTTACGATCGAGGAACTGCAGCGTTTGGTGCGTGAACCCGCCTATCCGCCGACGCCCACGCCCCCTGCCGCCACGTCAGCCACCATTGTGGCGCCAACCCCGTCGGTCGCGGGAGAATCGGCTTCTCCGCCGATGCCCACGCCAGCAGGCGCTTCGGCGTCGGCAACGCCCGCGGCTACGGCGACGTCCACGCCGTAGTCCCTATTTGAGGAAGGGCGGCAACCGTCGACGACCGAATTGCCCCCTTGCTCATTGTAACGAGGAAGGAGACAAGAAGAGTTGCTGAGCATCAACGCCAGGGGTACCGAACGCGCCCACCCTCGTTCCTTGCCGCCTGAGACCGCCGCAATGGTACGGCAGCTCGTTCGCCTCGGCCAGCAACAAGGTTATGTCACATACGATGACATCCTCAATGTCCTGCCCACGGTCGAAGCGGAGCCAGAGGAGGCGGAGGAGATCTTCGCAGCCCTCTACGACGCCGGCATCGAGGTCGTGCGTTCTCCCGAAGAGGAAGCTGCGGCCATCAGCGAGTCGGTCAGTGATCTCGATATCAACCTCGCTGAAATCGAGGCTGACGATACGGTCAGCCTGTATCTGCGCGAGATCGGCCGCGTGCCCTTGCTCACCGCCGAAGAAGAGGTGCAGCTGGCCCGACGCATGGAGCGCGGGCGCTATGCCTGTCATCGGCTGGGGCAACATCCCGTCGATCCGGCCGAGCGCGATGCGCTGCTCAAGCAGGTCCGCGATGGCGAGCGCGCGCAGGCCCATCTGATCGAGGCGAACTCGCGACTGGTGGTGAGCGTCGCCAAGAAATATATGGGCCGCGGCGTGCCTTTCCTCGACCTTATCCAGGAGGGCAACCTCGGCCTGATCCGCGCCGTGAGCAAGTTCGATTACCACCGAGGCTACAAATTCAGCACCTACGCGACCTGGTGGATCCGTCAGGCCGTTACGCGCGCGATCGCTGACCAGAGCCGCACGATCCGCGTGCCCGTCCACATGCACGACCAGATCGCACGCCTGCATCGGACCAGCCGCCATCTGGCGCAAAAACTTGGACGGGACCCAACGACCGACGAGATCGCCCAGGAGATGAACGTCTCCCCGGAAAAGGTCGAACAGGTCATGCGAGCTGCGCAGACTCCTCTCAGTCTGGAAGCTCCCATCGGCGAAGAGGAGGACTCGTTCCTGGGCGACTTCGTGGAGGACCGTGAGGTGACGGCGCCGGGAGACGAGGCGACGCGCCGGTTATTGCGCGAGACGCTCGATGAGATCCTCGATGCGCTCAGCCCACGCGAGGTGCGGATTCTGCAGATGCGCTTCGGCCTGATCGACGGCTGTTCGCATACGCTGGAGGAGGTGGGCCACCGCTTCGGCGTGACGCGTGAACGGATCCGCCAGATCGAGGCGCACGCCCTCAACCGCCTGCGCCATCCCAGCCGCATCCGTCGGCTGCGCGACTACCTGTAAGCCACGCGCCGCCGCCGACCCCCTGGAGGGGCGGCCAGCAGGCGCATCATGGCGTTCGAATCGCATACGAGCATCCAGTCGCTTGGATCGTCGCGACGACCGAGACGGCGTCTTCTTGAGCATCTGTCATCGTCGCCAGGGAAACTTCCCCCGACGACGGACAGATCACTCTCGCCCCCCGGTTCGCCGGGGGGCTTTTTCTGTGTAAAGGAGTCCAATGACACGCCACAAGATCACGATCCTGGATCTCCAGGCCAAGAAAGCCCGCGGAGAGCCGATCACGATGGTGACGGCTTATGACTATCCCAGCGCCCTGGCCGCCGACCGCGCTGGCATCGATTGTCTCCTCGTCGGCGATTCGCTGGCGATGGTCGTGTTGGGGCACGACTCGACCCTGCCGGTCACGATGGAAGAGATGCTTCATCATTGCCGGGCCGTGCGTCGCGGCGCGCGCGCGGCGTTCCTGATCGGCGATATGCCTTTCGGCTCGTATCAGGCCGATCGCGCGGAGGCGGTGCGCAATGCTGTCCGTTTCCTTAAAGAAGCCGGTATGGATGCTGTGAAGATCGAAGGGGGACGCGCCATGGCCGACACCGTGCGCGCCATCAGCCAGGCGGGGATCCCTGTGGTCGGACATATTGGGCTGACGCCGCAGTCGGTAGGTATGCTCGGCGGATACCGCGTCCAGGGGCGCACCACCGAGGACGCCCAACGGCTGTGGGAGGACGCGGTTGCCTTGCAGGAGGCGGGGGCGATCTTGCTCGTCCTGGAGATGACGCCCGACCGCGTGGCAGGCGAGATCACGCGGCGCCTGCGCATCCCCACCATCGGCATCGGCGCCGGGCCAGCGTGCGATGGTCAGGTGTTGGTGTTGCACGATCTGCTCGGCCTGTTCGACCGTTTCACGCCGCGCTTCGTCAAGCAATATGCCAACCTGCTTCCCCTGATCGAGGGCGCCCTGGCCGCCTACCGCGAGGACGTCGTCCAGCGTCGCTTCCCGGCGGCGGAACACACCTTCGCTATGGACGACGCCGCCTGGACCGCCTGGATGACGAACGATGCGATCGCGTCGTCCGCCCCAACGCGGGGAGTCGAAGGGCAGGGATAAGAGCCTATCCGAGAAGTTTCGGCACGGTCTCCCGACCGTGCCCCTGGCTGGTCAGGAGACCAGCCAGAACCGTTGTCGAAGGGCCCGAATAAGGGGACGCGATGCGCATCGCGGTATTGGGGACAGGCGCCCTTGGCTGCCTCTGGGCGGCTCATCTCGCCGCCCACGCCGAAGTGTGGATGCTGGGGACCTGGGTTGAGGGGATCGCCGCCATACGCCAGCAAGGCGTCACGGTCCATGCTCCCGAAGGCTGCTGGCAGGCTCGCGTGTCCGTCGCCGCGACGCCGGACGACGCCCCTCCCGCCCAAGTCGTCCTGACGCTGGTCAAGAGTTATCAGACGGCGCGCGCGGCGCAGTGGGCAGCGCACATCGTGGCGCCCGACGGCCTGGTCGTGACGCTGCAAAACGGCCTGGACAATCTGCCGCGGCTGGCGGCCGCGGTGGGGCCTACGCGCGCGGCCGCGGGCGCCACCGCCGAGGGAGCGACGTTGCTGGCGCCTGGCCACGTGCGCCACGCCGGTCGCGGGCCGACCTGGCTGGGCGCGCGCCCTGAGAACGCTGCCGCCGTCGAGGCGCTGGCCCGCCTCTTCGTCAGGGCCGGCTTCGACGCACGCGTGACAGATGACGTCGAGGGGCTGCTGTGGCGCAAAGCGATCATCAACGCGGCCATCAATCCGCTGAGCGCGCTGTGGCGCGTGCCCAACGGCGAGCTGCTGGCCACCAGCGAGCGCCAGCGGCTGCTGGCCCAACTGGCGCAGGAAGCTGTAGATGTGGCGCGCGCGCGGGGGATACGGGCGTTGCCAGAGGACCCCCTGGCGACCGTCAGCGCCGTGTGCCGCGCCACCGCCGCCAACCGCTCCTCGATGTTGCAGGATGTCGAACGCGGGCGCCCCACAGAGATCGATAGCATCAACGGGGTGATCGTGCACAGCGGGCGCCAACTGGGCGTTGCCACGCCCCTCAATGAGGTGGTATGGCAACTGGTGCGCGCCCTTTCGTGAAAGGAGGGATCATGCACGTCGTCGAAACCATCGAAGAGGTCCGTCGTCTGCGCCGCAGCCTGCCTGGCAGTTGGGGCCTGGTGCCGACGATGGGCTATCTCCATGCCGGACACCTGTCGCTGGTCCAGCGCGCGCGCGCCGAGAACGACCGCGTGGCCGTGTCGATCTTCGTCAATCCCACGCAGTTCGGCCCCAACGAGGACCTCGCGACCTATCCACGCGACCTGCCGCGCGATCTGGAGTTGCTGCGCGCCGCGGATGTCGACCTCGTTTGGGCGCCGCCTGTGGACGAGATGTACCCACCCGGCTTCCAGACCTACGTGACCGTGGAGGAGGTGACGCGCGTCCTGGAGGGAGCCGCGCGGCCAGTCCATTTCCGTGGTGTGGCCACGGTGGTGGCCAAACTCTTCCTCGTCTGCCAGCCCGATCGCGCCTATTTCGGACAGAAAGACGCGCAACAGGTCGTCGTCGTCCAGCAGATGACGCGCGATCTCGGCTTCCCTGTGCAGATCGTCGTCTGCCCCACGGTGCGCGAGCCGGATGGGCTGGCCCTATCCTCGCGCAACGTCTATCTGACGCCCGAACAGCGGCAGGCGGCGCCCGTCCTCTATCGCGCGCTGCGCGCGGCGCAGGAGGCGTGGCAAAGAGGGGAACACGAGGGCGAACGCCTGCGCGCCGTGATGCGCGCCGTGCTCAGCGAGGAGCCGCTGGCGCAGCCAGAATACGTCAGCGCCGCCGATCTGCACACCCTTCAGGAGTTGGGGGACGCCAGCCGGGGGGCGCTCCTCTCCCTGGCAGTGCGCATCGGGCGGACGCGCCTGATCGATAATATCCGCCTGGAGGCTGGGGAATAGGAGGAAGCATGCTGCTGGCGATCGATATCGGCAACACCAATGTCACGATCGGCGTGTACGAGGGGGAACGATTACGCACCCATTGGCGCATCGCCACGGTGCACGAACGCATGCCAGACGAATACGGCATCCTGCTCGTCCAGCTCTTCGCCCACGCAGGCATCGCCCCGCGCGCGATCAGCGGGATAGCGATCGCCAGCGTCGTGCCGACGCTGACGGGGGTTTTCGACGAGGTGGGCCGGAGCTACTTCGGCCAGGAGGCGCTGATCGTCGATGCAGGGGTTAAGACGGGCGTGCGCATCCGCTATGAGAACCCGCGCGAGGTCGGCGCCGATCGCGTGGTCGACTGCGCGGCCGTCCAGAACAAATACGGCGGGCCGGCCTGCGTCGTCGATTTTGGCACTGCGACGACCTTCGACGCCATCTCGCGCGAGGGGGACTATCTGGGGGGAGCCATCGCGCCGGGCATCGGCATCGCCGCGGAGGCGCTCTTCGCGCGGGCTTCCAAGCTGTATCGCGTCGAGCTGGCGCCGCCGCCCCGCGTGATCGGCACCAACACGGCGATGGCGATGCAGTCGGGCATCTTCTTCGGGTACGTCGCCCTCGTCGAAGGGCTGGTGGCGCGCTTCCGGCGCGAATTGGGCGAGGAGATGAAGGTGATCGCCACGGGTGGGTTGGCGGAGAGGGTCGCTCGCGAGACCGCCGTCATCCAGCACGTAGACCCGTGGCTAACGCTCGATGGGTTGCGCATCATCTATCGCTTGAATCGTCCGTAGCGACAGAGGCTCTCTCTAACCGACCGAGAGACGGCCGTTGGCGAATACGAACCGATCCAGTCAGGGGCCGGCCGCCGGACTCGAGCCGCTGGGCGGTTGGGCCGATCGCAGCAAACGACCGGCCAAAGCCTCGAGTCCAGGCGGCAGTGGATTCTCCAGCGCCAGAACGCACGCGTTCACCAACGGCCTGCGCAAGCGACAACTTCCAATCACTTCAGTTCCGGCTGCAACAGCCCATACGTGCCATCCGTGCGTCGATAGACGACGTTCATGCCATCCACTTCGGGGTTATAGAAGACGAAGAAATCGTGGCCGAGCAACTCCATCTGTTCGACCGCCTCTTCGGGAGCCATGGGGATCACGCTGAAACGCTTGACGCGAACGATGCGCGGCGCCTCGGCTTCTTCCTGTTCCTCGGCTTCTGTGGGAAGCGGCTCAGCCTCAGGGCGCGTACGGCGCTCCCAGCGCCGCCCCTTATAGCGATCGATCTGACGATACATCTTGTCGATCACCGTATCGATGGACGCGAAGATGTCGTGCGACCGTTCCTCGGCGCGCAGGATCGTGCGGTCTGTGCGCACAGTGATCTGCGCCACCTGGCTATCCTGAGCGCTTCTGGTCTTGTGCGTGGAAAGATCCACCCTGGCTTCGACAATGTTCGGCAAGTAACGATCGAGTCGCGTCACTTTCTTTTCGACATACTGGCGGATCCAATCAGTGATCTCGAGGTTCTTCCCCTGGATCGTGAGTTGCATCATCTGCCTCCTCGTTCATGGAATACGAATCGTGAGATGGAGAAAATTGTGGAGCGGCCCCCACGCTGACGCCCGCTCCTCGGATCAATAAGGCGTTGGGATGTCAGGCAAGAGATGGGGCCGCTGTGGATCCCAGGCTGCGCGAGCCAGCGTGTACGCCCAAACCTGTTCAGCGCCAGAGGCCCACAGGACTTGCGCGCAGGCGCTGAGGGTGGCCGAGGTCGTGCAGACGTCGTCGATCAAGATGGGACGGCGGCCGGGCAGAGGCGTCGGGCCAACCACAAAGGCGTCAGCAACGTTGGCGCGTCGCTCTTGAGCATTAAGATGGACCTGCGGCTGCGTTGCTCGCTCGCGATGGACCGCCTGCGCGACCACAGGCAGGCCAATCTGGCGGCCCAACGCCTCGGCGAGCAGGCGAGCCTGATTATAGCCGCGCTCCCGCTCACGGCTGGGATGCAAAGGAACCGGCACCAGGCAGTCTCCCTGAAACAAGGTATGAGGCCAGGCCCGCGCCATCAATCGCCCCAACGGTTCGGCCAGATGGCGTCGTCCCTTGTACTTGAGCGCGTGGATAGCCGGGCGCAGCGGCCCCTCGAACAGCGCGGCTGACCGGATCGCGGAGAGGGAAGGGGGTTCGTGTTGGCAAAGCGCGCACACCCCTCTGCGACCGTTCGGACGCCCGCAGCGCTCGCAGAGGGGAGAAGGAACAGGGCGAATGGCGTTCTGACACTCCAGGCACAGCCAGGCCCCGCTGCGACCACAGCCCGCGCAACGAGGGGGGAACACCAGATCGAGCAACGCCTGGCTCCACGGAAGCGTCCATTGTACCACCTGGGCAAGCAAGCGGGATGACGACATCGATGGTGCCCTCATGACAGGCGCCGCCCACATCAAGAAGGCGGGAACCAGGTTTGCAGGACGCCGTTGACGAACAACCGCAAATCGTCGCCCAGGATCAACAGGATCGCCAGGATGACGATGGCGATCAAAATGAGGATCACAGCGAACTCGATGAAAGTCTGGCTTCTCTCGTGCATAGGCTCTGATATTAGGGCACCAGTCCTGTCTGGCGAGGCAGCGCAGAGCCAGGCTAGCTGGCGGTATCCTGCAAGCGAATCCAGCCGCGGCGCAAGGCCAGCACGGCGGCTTGCGTGCGATCTTCAACAGCCAACTTGCGCAAGATCGAACTCATGTGATTCTTGACGGTCTGCCGGCTGATGCCCAACGCGCGCGCGATCTCCTTGTTGCTCGCGCCTTTGGTAATGAATTGCAGGATCTCCATCTCGCGCGCGGTCAGGGGCAGGAACATCTCCTCGGGCGCGTCACTGTAGATCGCTCTTTCCTCGAACTCTTTGAGCAGCCAGTTGGCGACCTGGGCCGCCGGGATGACGCGGTCACCGATCACGTAGTTGCCCCTGGCGACCTCGCGGATCGCGGTAATCAGTTGCGCTGGCGGGACATCTTTGGGATAGTAAGCGGCCGCGCCGGCGCGCAGGGCGTGGAACATCTGTTCCTCATCATGATAGGCGGTCAGGATGATGATCGCCGTATCGTCGCCGCTCGAGCGGATCGCGCGCGTCGCCTGCAGCCCGTTCTGCCCGGGCAGATTGATATCCATCAAGATCACATCGGGCTGCAGCGCGGCGGCTCGCTCAACGGCAGCGAGTCCATTGTTCACCTCGGCGATCACCTCCAGGTCCCCTTCGCCCTCAAGGACACGACGCAGCCCCTGTCCGAATAAGGGATGGTCCTCGACGATCATGACCGTTATCTTGTCAGCCATATTCACCCTCCCCTACGCTATGGAGCGATTCACGCGCTTGCTCGTTCATCGGCGATCTCGCTCAGGTCGATGGTGATCGCCACGCTGGCGCCCTGGCCCGGCTGGCTGCACACATCGAGGTGGCCGCCAATCGCCTCCACCCATTCGTGCATCGCGACCAGCCCGCGCGCCGAGGACAATTGCTCGGGATCGAAACCGCTTCCATTATCGAGGACGGCAAACCGCCACCGCCCGTCCGCGCGCTCGCTGGCGACTATAATAGTAGTCGCCTTGCCATGTTCGATGGCGTTGCGCAACGCCTCCTGGACCACGCGGTAGATGGCGATCTCGATCGTCGGGGGCAGGCGGGGGGGACGCGCTGCGAATTGCGTGATCACCTGAATGGCATGCTGGCGAGCCAGCCGTTGAGCATAAACCTCCAGCGCTCCGATCAACCCCAACTCTTTCATCAATTGAGGCGATTCTAAGCCGGATAGAATCTCGCGCAGGGTCTCCAGGCCCGCGCGCAACTCCTGTTCCAGCGATCGCAACCCCTGTTCCACGATGTCAGGATCGGTCGCCAGCAAAGGCAAACTGGCCGCCAACTCGACGGCCGCATTGGCCAGAAGCTGAGCGGTCCCCAGACGCAACCGCTCTCCCAGGCGAGAACGCTCCTCCTCCCAACTGCGCAAAGCGTACAGTTGGATCCTGCGCAGGGCCATCCCGTTTGCTGCCTCTGTCGCTGCGCTCTCCTGGCCATCGTGGATCAACTCGGCCAGTTGTCGGCGGAAAAGGGCCGCCTCATCAGGAGCGTCGCGCGTGAGCTGAAGCAGGTGCTCGCGAACCTCCGCGACGAGGGACAGGCTGCGCTCCCTCATCAGATCGTGTGAGAGAGCCATCTTTTATTTCCTACCCTGCAATCCCCAACCAGACTGGCCATCCATTGGGATGATCCATACTTGCCGTACAGGTGACCCGCTTGCTGCGAGATGCCGCAGCGCCGACTGTTCCGTTGCCTCAAGTATATCACAGGTTCGAGGCAAATGAGCGACCGTTGCCGGACAGTCGCCTGCCGTCTCACCGTCGGCGCGAATTTGCAAGCGCATGGAAAGAGGGCGCGCTCCTCTGTTGCCACAAAAGACGAACGATGGTCACGGCGGCCTTGAGGATCTCCTGGCGCGAGATTTTGGAGACCCCCAACTGGCGATCGACGAAAGTGATGGGGGTCTCGCCGATGCGCAGCCCCAGACGCTGGCAACGGAAGAGGAGCTCGATCAAGTAGGAATAGCCGTCGGCGCGGATCGAATGAAAGTCGATCCGCGCGAGGGCGTCGCGCCGATAGCAGCGATAGCCGGACGTGCAATCGTGCGCCTGCAACCCCAACGCCAGATGGGCCAGGGTGTTGGCGCCCCAGCTCAGAAAACGACGCTCCCAGCCCCAGAGTTTGACGGCGCCGCCGGGGATGTATCGTGAGCCGATGACCACGTCGTAAGTGGCCGAGCGCCCGACGAGTTCGGGGATGTAGCGAGGGTCGTGGGAGAAATCGGCGTCCATCGTGATCACGCGTTCGGCGCCCATCGCCAGCGCGCGCTGAAAGCCCGTCGTGTAGGCGGTCCCCAGCCCTTGCTTGCCCGGACGATGAATGACTGTAACGCGACCGGTGCGCGCCGCCATTTCATCGGCGATTTCACCCGTCCCATCGGGAGAAGCATCATCGACCACGATCAATTGCAGGTCGCCATCCAGGGCCAATATCGCGGCGCCTAGCTCCGGCAGGTTCTTGCGCTCATTGTAAGTCGGTACAATCACAGCGATCTGGCAGACAGGCGCAGGCATGAACGTGTGTCCTTGAGCTACGAATCTCGGCAAGATGATAGCTGAACCATTGTATCACAGCTCCTGGCTTCACCCAAGCGATGCGCGTCGCCAAAGGGAGTGCCGAGTTTCGCGTGGACTCAAAAGTCAGCCTCTGCTGGTCTCGATACCGGCGCCATCGCTGAGCTGATCAGCGACCTTCCGGCGCAGCGTCGGGCGCGCCCGCTCGATCAGCGCGCAATCCTGGCCTTCCTCGCGTCTCCGCCCCTCCTGGCAGGGCAGCCCTTGCTGCTATTGCTGTCGCATGATATAATCGGCCTCGTTCAAGCAAGCAGACTCACTAGAGGGAGATTGCATCGTGATCACCTATCTGTACGTTGTTCAGATTATTCTGGCGATCGCTGTGATCGTGGCATCGATCTTGCAGACGCGGGGGAGCGATCTGGGCAGCGTCTTCGGCGGCAGCGGCGGCGGCATCTACAAGACGCGCCGCGGCGTCGAGAAGACCCTCTTCAATGCCATGATCGTGCTCAGCGTCCTGTTCTTCCTCGTCTCGCTCCTGACCGTCATCGTCCAGGGCTAGGCCGGCCGCTGGCCATACGGGGGCTTGTAGAGTTCTGTGGGACGCTATGTCCGCTGGCAAGTGACGATCGCGCTCCTGGGCATCGTCCTCCTTTCGTCCTTGCTGGCATACTCCGCCTATAGTTTCACGAACGTCATCGTCCCCGATCGCGGCGGCGTCTTTCGCGAGGGGGTCGTCGGCATTCCCCAGTTCATCAATCCCTTGCTCTGTAACTATCATGAGGTGGATCAGGACCTGTGCTCGCTCGTCTTCAGCGGCCTTAACCGCCTCGACGAAAGCGGACGCGTGGTCCCCGACCTGGCCGATGGCCCGCCGCAGATCTCCCCAGACGGCCTCGCGTATACCCTCAAGCTGCGTCCCAATCTCGCCTGGCATGACGGCGTCCCGCTGACGGCGGACGACGTGCTCTTTACCGTCCAGGTCATGCAGGATCCAGCCTTTCCGGGAGTGCCATATCTCAGCGATCTCTGGCGCACGGTCCAGGTCGAGAAGATCGACGATCTGACGGTGCGCTTCACGATGGCCCAACCGTTCTCTCCCTTCCTCGATTATACGACGGTCGGCCTCTTGCCAGCCCATCTCTGGCGGCAAGTGCCGGTCGCGCAGCTTATGCAATCGCAGTTGAACATCAATCCTGTGGGAAGCGGCCCGTTTCGGGTTGTCGATGTGAGCGCTGAGTCGGTCCGACTCGAGCCGACTCCTCGCGATCCGGCGGAAGCCCCCTATCTGACCGCGGTCGAGTTTCGGTTCCTGGCCGATTACATGAGCCTCTATGAGGCGTTCGACCGCGGCGAGATCGAAGGGATCAGCCGGATTCTGCCGCAGGACCTGGCGCGCCTGGAGGCGCGTCCCGACCTGCAGACCTTCTCCGCCCCCCTGTCCAGCTACGTGGTCGTCCTCCTCAACCTGCAGAATCCCAACGTCCCGTTCCTCCAGGACAAGGCCGTGCGGCAGGCCCTGATGCTTGCCCTCGATCGCCAGAGGATCATCGACGAGGAGCTGGGAGGACAGGGGATCGTCGCATCTTCAATCTTTTTGCCCCATAACTGGGCTTATGCCTCAAACATCCAGCGGTACGGGTTTGACCCTGAGAAGGCGCGCGGCCTGCTCGAGCAGGCCGGATACGTGGACAGCAATGGCGATGGCGTTCGCGAGAAGGATGGGATCCCCCTCCGCCTGATCCTGCTCAGCGACGACGACCCCACGCGCCAGCGTCTAGGCCAGGCCATCAGCGCCGCCTGGCGCGCCGTCGGCGTGGAGGCCGCGCCCCAGGCCGTCACATTCACGGGCCTGATCAGCGACTTCGTCTACCCGCGCCGCTACGACGCGGCCATTCTAAGCTGGGATCTGTCGGGCGATCCGGACCCCTATCCGCTGTGGCACTCGACGCAGGCGGCCGATCAGGGACAGAACTACAGCGGGTGGGCGAACGAGCAGGCAGACCAGCTCATGGAGCGGGCGCGAGGGATCGTAGATATCGAGCAGCGCAAGGCGATTTACCAGCAGTTCCAGGAGCTGTTCGCCGCAGAGTTGCCGGCGTTGCCGCTCTACTATCCCGTCTACACGTACGGCGTCCGCAACATAGTCCACGATGTCGAGATCGGTCCCCTCAATCAACCGAGCGACCGCTTCCGAACGATCGCGCACTGGTACATGGCAACGCGACGGATGACCTTGTCGGAAGCGCGCGCCAATGGACGCACGGCAATCCCCACCGCGCAGACCCCCTAGGGAAGAAGAACCGCGGGCGCGCATCCTCTGCTGACGACGCCCCACGCCAGCGCTTCATGCTGTGTAGAGGTTGACGAGCGGGAATTAGCGGATCTCGCCCAGTTTCAGCTCGACCTGGTTGAGGATATCGTCGATGATACGCAGGCTGGTGCGCCCGCGCAGCGCGCTCTCGGGATGGACGATACAGCGGTGGCCGAGGATCAGGGGCGCCAGCTCTTTGACGTCATCGGGCAGCACGTAGTCGCGGCCGCGCACGGCGGCCAGGGCCTGGCTGCTGCGAAATAGCCCCAAGCTGCCGCGCGGGCTGGCGCCCAGGGCCAGGTCGGGATGACGGCGCGTGGCCTGCACCAGGTTGACGATATAGTCGCGCACGGTATCGTCGACATGCACTTCCCACACCTGATGCGCCATCTCGATCACAAGGGCGCCGTCGACGACGGGGCCGATCTGGTCGATCGGATGCTGGCGCTGCAGGTTGAGGAGCATGCGTGACTCCTCGGCGGCGTCGAGGTAGCCCAGGCTGAGCTTGAACAGGAAGCGGTCGAGTTGCGCTTCCGGCAGAGGAAAAGTGCCCTCGTATTCGATCGGATTCTGGGTGGCCAGGACAAGGAACGGCCGCGCCAGGAGGTGGGTGGCGCCGTCGATCGTGATTTGGCGCTCGCCCATGCATTCGAGGAGGGCGGCCTGCGTGCGTGGTGTGGCGCGATTGATCTCGTCGGCGAGCAAGATATTGGCGAAGGCCGGGCCGGGGCGAAACTCGAACTCGCGCTCGCGCTGGTTGAAGACGGAAACGCCGGTCACATCGCTGGGAAGCAGATCGGGGGTGCATTGCAGCCGTTTGAAGGTGACGCCGAGCGAGGCCGCGATGGCGCGCGCCAGCATCGTCTTGCCGACGCCCGGGACATCTTCGAGGAGGACGTGGCCCTCGCAGAGAAGGGCGACGACGATGTACTCGATCACCGAGCGCTTGCCGACGATCACGCGCTCCACGTTCTCGATGATGCGCTGCGCGAATTCCTGGACTGAGGGCACGGTAGTCTCCTGAAAGATCGAACGACGGTCACGCGTCAAGCGAGTGTATCACACGAAAGAAACCCCTGTCAAACTACCCAATCGTCCAATCGCCGTGATCTTTGGGGCGCGATCACCGTTTTTGGGATGGCGGCTTCTTTCATGATACAATATCTGGCTTATCATCACCGTCGTTCGAATCAGCATGAACCGGCCCGGGGGCTGCGTCCCCGTTCCCTATGCTCTGCGGCCATCCGCCAGACGAGGAAGGTTATGGCACAAGATCGTCTGATCATCCGCGGCGCCCGCGAACACAATCTCAAAAATATCGACCTGGAGATCCCCCGCGATAAGCTGGTGGTCATCACCGGCCTTTCCGGCTCCGGCAAGTCGAGCCTGGCCTTCGATACGATCTACGCGGAAGGACAACGGCGCTACGTGGAATCCCTCTCCGCCTACGCTCGCCAGTTCCTTGGCCTGATGGAGAAGCCCGACGTCGATCAGATCGAGGGCCTCAGCCCCGCCATCTCCATCGACCAGAAGGGGGCCTCCCATAACCCGCGCTCGACCGTCGGCACGGTGACAGAAGTCTACGATTACCTGCGCCTGCTCTACGCCCGCATCGGCATCCCCCACTGCCCCCAGTGCGGCCGCGAGATCGCCGCCCAGACCGTCGAGCAGATGGTTGACGCGATCCTCGACTATCCTGAAGGGAGCCGCCTGCTCATCCTTGCCCCACTGGTCAAAGGACGCAAAGGAGAGCACAAGAACGTCTTCGAGGACGTGCGCAAGGCGGGCTTCGTGCGCGTGCGCGTCGACGGCGAGGTGCATGAGGTAGATGAGGAGATCGACCTCGACCGCTACAAGATGCACGACATCGAGGCGGTGGTCGATCGTCTGGTGGTGCGCAAACCCGCCCCTTCTGACAACGGCAGCGAGCCGACGGGCATCGATCGCTCCCGTCTCGCTGACTCGGTGGAGACGGCGTTGCGCCTGGGGGATGGGGTCATGATCGTCAGCGATGTGACCGCGCCCGCAACAGAGGGCGCGCCCGCGGCGCGCGACCGTCTGTTCTCCGAACACTACGCCTGCGCCTATTGCGGCATCAGCCTGCCTGAGATCGAGCCGCGCACCTTCTCGTTCAATAGCCCGCACGGCGCCTGCCCCACATGCACCGGCCTGGGCAGCCAGATGGAGTTCGACCCCGACCTGATCGTGCCCGACCCCACGCGCTCCCTCGCCGACGGCGCGATCCAGGCTCCTGGCTGGGCGATCCGCTCGAACCAGGATCCGACCGAGAGCTACCATCTACAGGTGTTGAAGGCGGCCTGCGAGTTCTACAGCATCCCCATGCACGCGCCCTTCGGCGAGCTGAGCGCCAAACAAAAAGAGATCATCCTCTACGGCGGGCGACGGACCGACCAGATCACGGTGCGCTACCGCAACGCCCAGGGGCAGATGCGCTCGTTCGAGACGCACTTCGAGGGGGTGATCCCCCAACTCCAGCGACGCTATCGGGAGACGACATCCGAGTACATGCGCGCCGAGTACGAGCGCTGCATGTCGAGCCGACCCTGCCCGGCGTGCGGCGGCAAGCGGCTGCGCCCCGAGGCCCTCGCCGTCACCATCGTCGGCAAGAACATCGACGAGGTCACACGCCTCTCGGTGGTCGACGCCCTAGCCTTCATCCGTATGCTGCAGGGCACGCCAGACGAGGCCGAACCGACGCGCGTGCCGCCCGATTCGCCGCTGACGCCGCGCGAGTACGCCATCGCACGCCAGATCCTCAAGGAGATTCGCGCCCGCCTCGGCTTCATGGTCGACGTCGGCCTGGACTACCTGACCCTGGATCGCCCCACCGTGACCCTCAGCGGCGGCGAGGCGCAACGCATCCGCCTGGCCACCCAGATCGGTTCCCAGTTGATGGGGGTGCTCTATATCCTCGACGAGCCTTCCATTGGCCTGCACCAACGCGACAACGCGCGCCTCATCCGCACCCTGGAAGGAATGCGCGATCTGGGCAACACCGTCCTCGTCGTCGAACATGACGAAGAGACGATGCTCGCCGCCGATTGGATCGTCGATCTGGGGCCTGGCGCTGGCGAGCATGGTGGCCACGTCGTCTGCTCCGCTCCTTTGCAGGAATTCTTGCGATGCCCCGATTCGTTGACGGCAGCCTACCTGCGGGGCGATCGCATGATCCCGATGCCCACGCAGCGTCGCCCCGGCAACGGGGAGTTCCTGATCGTCAAGCGCGCCAGCGAGAACAACCTCAAGCATATCGACGTGCGCATCCCCCTCGGCAAATTCGTCGTCGTCACGGGTGTCTCCGGCTCCGGCAAGTCGAGCTTGATCATCGAGGTGCTCTACAAACGCCTGGCGCAGATCTTCTATCGGGCGAAGGACAAGCCCGGCAGGCACGAGACGATCCTTGGCGTCGAGCACCTGGACAAGGTGATCGACATCGATCAGTCGCCGATCGGCCGCACCCCGCGCTCGAATCCGGCCACCTACACCAACGTCTTCACCTACATTCGCGAGCTGTTCGCCAGCCTGCCGGAGGCCAAGGCACGCGGCTACGAGGCCGGGCGCTTCTCGTTCAACGTCAAGGGCGGGCGCTGCGAGGCCTGCGAGGGGGACGGCATCATCCGCATCGAGATGCAGTTCCTGCCCGATGTGTACGTCCCTTGTGAGGTATGCCACGGCAAGCGGTATAATCGCGAGGCGCTCGAGATCAAATACCGTGGCAAGACGATCGCCGACGTGTTGGACATGACCGTCGAGGAGGCGCTGGAGTTCTTCAAGAACATCCCACGCATTCGCACCAAGTTGGAGACGCTATACGATGTTGGGCTGGGCTACATTCGGCTCGGCCAGCCAGCGACGACCCTCTCCGGCGGGGAGGCGCAACGCGTCAAATTGAGCAAAGAGTTGAGCCGCCGCGCCACGGGCCGCACCCTCTATATCCTGGACGAGCCGACCACAGGCCTGCATTTCGCCGATATCGAGCGGCTGCTCTCCGTGCTCGATCGGCTGGTCGACCAGGGCAACACCGTCCTCGTCATCGAGCATAACCTGGACGTCATCAAACACGCCGATTGGGTGATCGACCTGGGGCCGGAAGGGGGGGCCAAAGGAGGTTGGGTCGTGGCCGAAGGAACGCCCGAGCAAGTCGCGGAGGTCCCCAAATCGTACACGGGGCAATTCCTGCGGCAGCTCTTCCATCGTCACGCCGCACGCCACTCGTCACTCGTCAATCGTTAATCGTCACTCGTTAATCGTTAATCGTCACTCGTTAATCGTCACTCGTCACTCGTCACTCGTCAACCCGGGAGTCCCTATGAACGCCGCACGCTACGCACAAGGCATTCCACTCATCGAATACATCAACGAGAACACTGGACGTCGCCGCCTGCTCAGCAAACTGGCTGAGATCCGCCTCCCCGCTGAGGTGACGGCTTTCTTCCAGGGGCTGACCGAACCGCTCTACGCGCTCGTGATCACCGAGGCGTGGTGCCCGTCTACGCCGATGGCCCTGTCTCTGCTGCTGCACTGCGTCGAACTGAGCGAGGGCCGGCTACAGGCGCGCGTCTTCCCACGCGATGCCAACCCGGATGTCATGGACGAGTACCTGAAAGAGGGCAAATACCGCAGCATCCCGGTCGTCGCCTTCTTCGACGCGCAGTTCAACCCCCTGGGCGACATTCGCGAGCGGCCCAGCCTGCCGGAGTGGGAGGGCCTGGACGCTGACGCGCGGCGCCAGCGCGAGGCCAACATGGACTGGAGCGAGCTGTGGGGCCGCGCCTACATGCACGCGGCGCAGCGACGGCAGTAGTCCATTCGAAGGAAGAAGCTCATAGACTGATTTCGACCGTCTGACGGGAGAATGGCCGCAATAGAGATCAGGTAGAAGTTGATCATCAGGTTGAGGTAAAGTACGATGACGACCAGACGTTACCATATCTGGACGATCGGCTGTCAAATGAACGAGGCAGACTCGGCTCACGTGGCCGCTTCCCTGGAAGAACTGGGCTATCAGCCGACGGCGCAAGCGGAGCAGGCGGATGTGATCGTGCTCAACACCTGCGTCGTCCGCCAGAGCGCCGAGGACAAGGCGATCGGCCATCTCCAGATGCTGAAGCCGCTGAAGCAAGCCAGGCCGGAGACGACCATCGCGCTGATGGGATGCCTGGTGGGCATCAAGCCCTCTCCCAAGTTGCGGGAGCGCTTCCCCTTCGTCGACGTGTTCCTGCCGCCCTCCGAGCCAGGCCCGCTCATCGCGTACCTGACCGACGCGACGATCGAGGCCGAGGCGCGCGCGGCCGAGCAGGCCGCGACCGCTGATCGCCATCGCCGCCAGGACGCTGCCGCGATCGGTGCCGCGATCGGCGCCGCGATCGGCCAGACGGTCAAGCATCTGGCGTTAAGCGGAGAGCCGCCCGTCACGGCCCATGTGCCCGTGGTCTACGGCTGCTCGCACGCCTGCACCTTCTGCATCATCCCCTTCCGGCGCGGCGTCGAGCGCAGTCGCCCGCTGGACGAGATCGTGGCCGAAGTGCGCGGCCTGGTCGCGCAGGGTGTGCGCGAGGTCACGCTCCTCGGCCAGATCGTCGACCGTTACGGCTACGACATCGGCCCCGGCGCTCCCGACCTGGCGGACCTCTTGCGCGCAGTGCACGAGGTCGAGGGAGTGTGGCGCATCCGCTTCCTGACCTCGCACCCCAACTATCTCAGCGATCGCATCCTGGACGCTGTGGCCGAACTGCCGAAGGTGTGCGAGGTGATCGAGGCGCCCGCCCAGGCCGGCGACGACGCCATCCTGGCTGCCATGAAGCGCGGCTACACGGCCGACGACTACCGACGCCTGATCGATCGCATCCGCCAGCGCATCCCTAACGTCGCGATCCACACGGACATCATCGTCGGCTTCCCCGGCGAGACGGCGGCCCAGTTCGAGCGCACATACGAGCTGCTGGCCCAACTGCGTCTGGACAAGGCCCATCTGGCGATGTACTCGCCGCGGCCGGGCACTGTCGCTGCGCGCCGCATGGCTGATGATGTGCCCGCGGAGGAGAAGAAGCGCCGCCTGCAGGCCCTGGAAGCGCTGCAAGCTGAAATCGTCGGCGAGATCAACCGCGCGCTCGTGGGACAAACGATCGAAGTTTTGGTCGATGGGTGTCACAAGGGCAAGTGGCGCGGCCGCACGCGCACCGACAAACTCGTCTTCTTCAGCCATCCCGACGACTGGCGCGGCCGGCTGGCCAACGTGCGCATCACCTGGGCTGGCCCCTGGTCAATGCAGGGGGAAGTGATCGCCAACGAGGAACCATAAAATGTCCACCGGAAACCTGATCGTTCCGGGGAAACCGGGTCTCCTCATCGGATGGAGAATTACCGACCGATCCAGGCAAGGTTGTATAGTCACAGTGGAAGCGACCGAGATGATCATATTCCCCCAGGACAGGAGTTGACCCATGCTAACTGAAAGCCAGATCGCCCAATTCCACGCCCAAGGGTTCCTCAAAGGGAGCCGCGTGCTGACCGACGAGGAAGTGGAGACGCTGCGCGCCGAGCTGACGCGCGTCATCGAACAGCAGGACACATTAACGCGGCGACCGGTCAGCCTGCGTAATCTCAGCGGCGATCCCGAAGCCCCTGTGTGGCAGATCGTCAACATCTGGGAGGCCAGCGAGCCGTTCCGCGCCCTTATCCACCACCCTCAGATTGTCGCCGAGGTCGCGCAGCTCACCGGCGCCAGCCAATTGCGCGTCTGGCATGATCAAATCCAATACAAGCCCGCCCAGATCGGCGGCGTCAATCACTGGCATCAGGACGCCCCCTACTGGCCGATCCTTACGCCGATGACCGCCCAGGTCACCGCCTGGGTTGCCCTCGACGACGTCGACGAAAGCAACGGGTGTATGAGCATGGTCCCAGGCTCGCACCAATGGGGCAATCAGATCGACTTCCTGCACACGATCAAAGACTATCGCGCGATGCCCGCCAGCTTTCAGGGGCACCCCATCACCGTCGTCAGTTGTCCCGTGCGCAAAGGCGAAGTCCACTATCATCACGCGCTCACCTGGCACGGCTCGCATGAGAACACCAGCGGCCGGCCGCGACGCGCCATCGCGATCCATTACATGACGCAGGAGACACATTACGTCGCGAGCGGCAATCACCTGATGAAGCAGTTCGTGACCGTTCCCGATGGCGCTCCCTTGCAGGGAGACCATTTCCCGCTCGTCTGGCCATCCTGAAGCCTCAGTTGCGGCGATCGGGGCGCGGTTCGTGCGCCCCGACCCGCGCCCCTGGAGGAGAAGCCTGCAGGCGAAAGGGCATGATCCAGATCACCCACGATCTCGCGATCGACGAGGAGGAATTGCAGGAAGAGTTCGCGCATGCGACCGGCCCTGGCGGCCAGAACGTGAACAAGGTGGCCTCCGCCGTGCGACTTCGCTTCGACGCCGCGCGTTCGCCGTCGCTGCCGGAGGAGGTCCGCGCTCGTCTATTGCGACTGGCTGGCCAACGCGCTACTGCCGATGGGGTGATCGTCATTCACGCCCGCCGCTTCCGCACGCAAGAGCAGAATCGCGCCGACGCCCGCGCGCGCCTCATCGAATTGATCCGTCACGCCGCCGTTGCGCCGCGCCCACGTCGGCCGACGCGCCCCTCGCAGGCCGCTCGATTGCGACGACTGGAGGCCAAACGGCGGCGCAGCCAGCTCAAGCGCGCCCGCCAAACCCCACCAGAGGAGGATTGATCACCCGTGAATGCGCTCCCACTCGCTGACTCGCCCACTCGCTGATTCGCTCATTCGCTGACTCGCTGATTCGCCCATTCGCTCATCCGCCCTTACCTGACTCCGGAGCCTTCTTCTCGATGCACGTGCGCCACCTGGCCCTGATCAACTTCCGCAACTATACTCGCCTTGAGTTAGACTTGCCCCCCGGCGTCACGCTGCTGCAAGGCGATAACGCGCAGGGTAAGACCAGCCTGCTCGAGGCCATACACTATCTGGCCACAGGCCGCGCGCCGCAGGCCGAGGTCGAGCGCGAGTTGATCAACTGGCTGGCCAGCGACGATCCCCTCCCCTTCGCCAGGGTCGCTGCCGAGATCACCCACGATCACGAGGTACAGCGCATCGAGATCACCCTGGTCGCAGCCAATGGGTCGGGGCAAACGCCCGGCTTCCGCAAGCAGGTGCGCATCAACGGCGCGCCGCGCCGCGCGATCGACCTGGTGGGGACGCTGCGCGTCGTCCTGTTCGTCCCGCAGGACATCGATCTCGTCGCTGGCGCCCCCGCTCGCCGGCGCCGCTACCTCGACGTCGCGCTCTGCCAGATGAACCCTCTCTATTGTCGCGCCCTGGCGTCCTACAACCAGGCGCTGGCGCAACGCAATGCGCTCCTGCGCACCCTGCGCGAGCGCGGCGGCGACCTGCAGCAGCTCCACTTTTGGGACGACCAGTTGGCTGAGCACGGCGCCCGCATCATCGCCGAACGTCAACGCCTCATCATCGCCCTTGACCTCGAAGCGCGCGCGCGGCATCGCGCTTTGACCGATGGCCGTGAGTCATTGCGCCTCCAATATCTGCCCAGTTTCGCCGCCTCACCCTCGCCCGTTGCGGCGCCCGCCGGCAACGCTCTCTCCGCCGCTGATCTGACGCCGCTCAGCCATGCCTTCGCCCACCACCTGCGCGCCGCCAGCCGCCGCGATCTCGCCGCCGGCATGACCCTGGCCGGCCCTCACCGCGACGACCTGCGTTTCCTCATCGGCGAGCGCGATCTGCGCACCTATGGCTCGCGCGGGCAACAACGCACCGCTGCCCTCGCCCTCAAGCTCGCTGAGGTCGAGGTGATGACGCGCGAGACGGGCGAGCCGCCGGTCCTGCTTCTGGATGATGTCATGTCCGAGTTAGACGCGACGCGCCGCCAGATGCTGCTGGGCGCGCTCGACCGCGCGACGCAAGTCATCATCACCACCACGGACTGGGACGACTTCACGGAGGAGTTTCGGGCGCAAGCCCATCGGCTGCGCGTGGTGGGGGGGAAAATCGAGGAAACCTAGTCAACGAATGGGGAACGAATGGGAAACGAATTCATGCCCTTCTAGCGGAAGCCGTCATAGGTCCCGGGCAAGGCGACGAATGGGGAACGAATTGACGCCTCCGACAAGGAATGGCCGCACGATCTTGTGAGTTGCTCTACACTTGACAACGAAGCCACGTTCTCTACAAGGGCCTGCGTACGGGCACGCCGGATCGGCGCGGATACTGGTCCGGCGTAGGATGTCCTTTCTGCACGGCCACCAGGAGGCGTTCCTCGGCCAGAAAGGGGACCTCTACAGGATAGATCGCGTGCAGGCGCCCGCCCAGGATGGCCAGCGCGCGCTCGGCGGCGAGGGCCTCGGCAGCGCCCGCCTGCCCTTTTTGCGCCAGGAGCCATCCTCCGACGCGCAAAAAGGGCAGCGTCAACTCCAGCAGCGGGGCCAGCGCTGCCACCGCCCGCGCGAACGCCAGGTCATAGGCGGCGCGATGCTCCGGCTGATGAGCGATCTCCTCGGCGCGGCCGTGGATCGTCGTCACCTCCGTCAACCCCAGCTTGGCGATCGCATGATCGAGGAACTGGACCTTCTTGCCCGTCGCCTCGAGCAGGGTCAGCCGCAGGTTGGGCCACACGATCTTGAGCGCCAGGCCGGGCAGCCCGGCGCCTGTGCCCACATCGATGGCGCGTATCTCCCCAGCCATCAGCGGTCCTGCCCCGATCTGCCTCCATACCGTCAGACAGCTCAGCGAATCCAGGAAATGACGCACCTCGATCTGTTCGGGGCTATCGATCGCCGTGAGATTGAAGCGCCGATTCCATTCCAGCAGCAGGTCGCGAAAGCGTTCGAAAAGCCAGAGCTGCTGTTCCGTCAATTCGATGCCCATCTGCTGCGCGCCGCGCTTGAGCCGGTCCACAGCGCCCTCTGATCAATCATGCGCCCGCGCGCGCAGCAGGCTCAGGAACAGGACGAGCACGCCGCCGCCGATGAGGGCCAGCGGCCCCAACAGGCGGATGATCGGGCCTCCGAGCATGCTGCCGAAGATCACCAGCATCACCAGCCCGATTCCGCCCACAATGCTGCCGCCGACCAACAGCCCTGGATCGCGCGGGCCGAACAGGTACATCAGGTAAAGCCCCACGCCCACCGCGATCGGCTCGATCGTCCAGGCGTAAGCCCAGGTCTGCCAGTTGTCCGTCAGGCTCTGATACAGCAGGAGCAGACCATTGGCCAGGAGCAACGTCCCCGGCATGACCAGCCCAATGATCTCCCGACGCCGATCCCACCAGATCACCAGCGGCAGATAGAAGGCAATGCCGCCGAGGACCAGGATCAGGGGCCACAAACGCCAGACCTCGAAGCCAATATCAAGCGACTGGAAAAGCCAGCCAGCCAGGTTCAGGAACAGGAACAGGGCGCCCAACAGGATCAGCACCAGCCCTGCGAACAGACCGCCGCGGTTCTGCATTGGATTGCCTCCCTTCTGATCAGTCGCTGAGGCGTTTGCTAAAGGTGATGAGATCGTCGCCCGGCGCGTAGAAGTCATGGATGGACGCGGTATAGCGATAGCCGCACGACTCGTAGAAACGGCGGGCCGTCGCATACGGAGGCGTGCTCGAGGTCTCGATGATGAGCAAGCGCCCGCCGCGCGCCCGCGCCTCCTCCTCCACGCGCTTGAGCAAGGCATGGCCGATCCCATGGTGCCAGGAATCGGGATCGACGACTATCCAGTACAGGTCAAACGTGCCGTGCGTTAGCGGCGTCGGCCCGAAGCAGGCATAACCCACCACCGTCTCCCCATCGCGAGCGACCAGGAAAGAATAACCGCTCGACTCTCCCTGCCTGAGATACGCCGCCCAAAGCTCGCCGACGCAAGTCACTTCGTCGGCGTCAAACACCCCTGCTTTGGCCGTCAGCGCCAAAATAGAGGCCCCATCCGCTTCTTGCGCTTTGTCGATCAGCACCCGTCTCTTCTCCCAGAGCGAGTTCCAGGATGCGCGTGACCATGTCCACGTAGGTGTATCCAGCCGCCTGCGCCGAGCGGAAGAAGCCGGCGTCAGGAGCCAGGTCCGGATTCGTGTTGATATCGATGACATAGATGACGCCATCCGCGGCTACGCGTGTATCCAGACGCGCATAGCCACGGCAGCCGACGATCTGCCAGACGCGCCGCGCCGTCTCCTCAAGACGGAGGGCGAGCGCAGCATCGATCGGCGCCGGACACAGGGAAGGCATGTTCCAGTACTCGAACGTCTCCGGCTGCCACTTGGCCGCAAAAGAGACAATACGCGCGTGCGGATCTGGAAAGGCGCTGAAGTCCGCCTCGGCGGGCGGCAACATCTGCGGCGGATCTCCCCACAGGGCGATGGCCAGCTCGCGGCCGGGGATGAACGCTTCCACCAACGCGGCCTGTCGGTAGCGTTCTGCTACATAGCGCACGCGCTCGCGCAGCTCAACTCTATCAGCGACGACGGCCTGTGGGTCAATGCCCAGGCTGCCATGCTCAGCCATCGGTTTGACGATGACGGGAAAGGACAACTCTGCCGCCGCTCGGTCGGTCACCTCGTCCGGATGATGAAACAGACGGCCCGGCGGGACCGGCACGCCAGCCGCCGCCAGGCGCGCACGTCCCCTGGCCTTATGGACCGAGAGCACGGTCGCCTCGCCGTCCGAGCCTGTGAAGCGATATCCCATCGCCTCCAGCGCCCACGCAATACGCGCCTCTTCGAAAAGCCGTCCCCGCATCCCTTCGGCAAGGTTGAACACAACCCACTCGGAAGGAGGATATGGCGCGAGGGCGCTCTCGACGTCGTCGTAGACTGGCGCCAACGCCACGTGATAGCCGCCTTCTTCCAGGGCGTCCGCCACCGCCCGCGCCGTACCGATCACCTCTTGCTCAGCCACGAGATCTGCAGGTTCACCCTTGATCAGATAGGCGCTGTGGGTGTAGAGCACCACCACGTTCGGTTTGGGTGGTTCTTCCATAATCTTTCGGCGTTTGCCTCCTCTCCATTCCATGCTCAACGACCCTCAAGAATGTTCAGCCCGGCAGCGGAAAGGATCACGGTTTGCCCGGCGTAGGGCAACCACCACAGGCCATTGTAGTAAGCCCGAACCTCGGCTTCATACAAATCGAGCGCCTCCGGCTGCTCGCGATCGCGATGGACCAGCGCCAGCGCGCCGCAGCCGGCCGCCGCCGCGATCTGAGCGGCCTGCCCCGCCGTGCTGTGCCCATACATCGGCTCCTGGACGTGCAGATAGGTCGCCTCGTGGATCAGAAGATCGCACCCTTGCGCCAATCCAGCGACTTCATCACAAGGTCCCGTGTCGCCGCTATAAGTCAACGCGCGGCCGACTTCCTCACAGTCGAACCGATACGCCTGGCTGGCCGCGCTATGACAGGTGGCTGCGCTCCGCACGCGCAGTGGGCCGACTCGCCATTCTCCTCCCGGGCCTAGATCGACAAAGGTCAAACGATCCGCCATTGGCTCCTGCAGCTCGGGATACACCAGCCAGGCCAGCTCGCGCAGGACGCGTTGAGTCTCCGGCGCAGCGACCACGACCAGGGGGCGCTGCCGGAAGAGCAACATGGGCCATCCCAGGACGTGATCGCCATGAGCGTGCGTCACCAGCAGGACATCGATATCGTCCGCCGTCACTCCCTGCCGTCCCAATTGCGCCATCACCGTCGGTCCGGCGTCGACAAGCGCCTTGAGCGTCCCTGCGCGCACGAGCAGCGCGACATGATCGCCGCTGATCGCAGGAGTGGCCGAACCGACGCCGAGGAAAGTGATCTCAACCACCGTCTCTCTTCATCTCCTCCGCAACTGCAGCGACCGCGGCTAACTCCGGGGCGATCGTCGTCGGGGGCCTGGTCGCTCGCCGCGCGCTTTCGATATCTTTCAACCCATTGCCAGTTGCGATCAACACCACTTCGGCGCTCGCATCGATGATCCCGGCCGCGCTGGCCCGCTGGAGGCCAGCGAAGCCGGCCGCCGCCGCTGGCTCAGCGAAGACGCCGCATCCCTGGGCCAGCGCCGGGATGGCATTCAGGATCTCCTCATCGCTGACGACGACGCTGGCGCCCGCTGTGGCGCGCAACGCGCGCAGCGCGCGTCGACCATCGCGCGGCCGGTCGGCGGCGATCGAGTCGGCCACCGTGCGCGCGACCACCGGCGAGACGTCGTCGTCCCCCCGCAGCCACGCCTGATGGACCGCCGCGGCCCCGCTGGCCTGAACCCCCAGCAGCCGCGGCAGGCGCTCGATCCAGCCCAGGGCCAGCCAATCCGCAAAGCCGCGGTGGAGGCTCGTGAGGATGTTGCCATCTCCTACCGACACGACCACCCAATCTGGGACGCGCCCCCCTAGCTGGTCCATGATCTCGAAGGCGACGGTCTTCTTGCCCTCCGCCGTGTACGGATTGTAGGCCGTATTGCGACAGTACCAGCCGAACTCGCGCGCGGCGGCCAGGCACAACTCGTAGGCGGCGTCGTAGTTGCCCTGGACAAGGAGCACGCGCGCGCCATAGGCCAGCAGTTGCGCAATCTTGGCTGGCGGCGCGCTGGCCGGCGCGAAGATCACTGCTGGCAACTCCAGCGCCGCCGCCATGCCCGCCAATGCCGCCGCCGCGTTGCCGGTCGAGGCCGTGGTGACGACCCGCTCCCCGCGCGCCCGGGCGACCGCCGTCACCAGCGCGCTCGCGCGATCCTTGAGCGAACCGGTCGGATTGCGCCCCTCATCCTTGACCCACAGGGCGCGCACGCCAACCACGCGCGCCAGCCGCGGCGCCGCATAGAGGGGAGTCCAGCCCACCTGCAAAGGAGGCGTGACCGCCGTCTCCTCTAGCGGCAACAGCGGCCAATAACGCCAGTGACTCCCTTCGCTGCGCACAGCGAGCGCTTGTGGCGAAACAGCGCGCGCCAGCGCGGCATAGTCGTAGACGGCGTCGAGGATGCCAGCGTCGCCGCAACGGAGACAGGTATAGGTCGCCTGATCTGGTTGATATTCGGCGCCGCACAGGCTACAGCGCCAACCGAGGTGATAACTCACGTGTCTCGTCATTCCGGCGTGATGTGCGTCCCCGTCTCGCCTGCCAGCGCGCGCGCGATGTTGGGCGGACTGGTGATAATGGCGCGCGCGCCGCCCGCTTCCAGGAAACGGATCACCCCTTCGATTTTGGGGCGCATGCTCCCTGGGGCGAAATGCCCCTCCTCCAGGTACCGCTTCGCCTCAGCCAGGGTCATGCGATCAAGGTCCTGCTGATCCGGCTGGCCATAGCGCAACGCCACCTTCTCGACCGCAGTTGAGATCAGGAACAGGTCAGCGCGCAGGCCAATCGCCAACAGCGCTGTGGCGCGATCTTTGTCGATCACCGCCATCACGCCGCGCAACTCCCCTTTGCGGTTGCGCACGACCGGGATGCCGCCGCCGCCCGCCGCCACCACGATGAACCCGTCGTGCAGCAGGTGACGAATGGCGTCCAGTTCGATGATCTGGCGCGGCTCGGGCGAGGCGACCACGCGCCGCCAGCCGCGGCCAGCGTCCTCGATCACGCTCCAGCCGTCGGCCATGAACAGGCGCGCCTGCTCTTCGTTCATAAACGCGCCGATCGGCTTGCTCGGATGCTGGAAGGCGGGATCATCCGCCGCGACCAGCGTTTGCGTGATCACCGTCACAGTGCGCTTGTTCAGCCTGCGGCGGTGCATCTCGTTGCCCAACGCCTGTTGCAGCATGTAGCCAATGGAACCCTGGGTGTCGGCGTTGATGAGGTCCAGAGGGGTCTGATGCACCTCGTGCGCGGCCAGTTCATTGCGCCGCAGGATGAAGCCAACCTGCGGCCCGTTGCCATGGGTGATCACCAGGTCCCAGCCGCGTTCGACCATCTCGGCCACGTGGGTGCAGGTCTCGCGCACCGCGTCCCACTGGTAGCGCACCTGCGGGCGCGCCGGGTCCTGGATCAACGAGTTCCCACCCACGGCGACGACAGCAATCCTACGCGAGGGAAGCGCCATTGCATCGACCCTTTATCCAGCAGGCAGATCGGTCCTCGCCGCGCCCCTGCCGATCGCGGCCAGCCTATGCGATAACGACCTTGCCCGACGACAAACGCTGGCAAGGTCGCCTCGCTCGTCCTTCAACCCTGCGCCATCCCCGGCAGCGCGGCGTAAAATTCCGTCGCCCGCACTACGTCCGCCAGGGCGACCTGGTCGAGCACAGTATGGGCATGGACCTCGTCTCCCGGCCCGAAGCCAATGCTGGGGATGCCCGCTCTGCCCATCCAGTAGACGCCGTTTGTGCTGAACTCCCACTTCCCCGGCCGCGCCTCCGGCAGGCCCAAGGCCCGACGGGTCGCCAGGCCAGCTTGGACCAGGGGATGCTCCTCCGCCAACGCCCATGGTGGGAAGTACTTTTCGACCGGCAGGACGAAACCGGTGTAAGACGGTTCGGCGTAGCGCAGGATCTCCACGCTGATCGCCGCGCCCGGAGCAATCAGCTCCTGCACTTGAGCCAGCGCCGCCTCCTTGCTCTCGCCGAAAGTCAACCGGCGATCGAGGAAGATCGTGCACTCGTCGGGCACAGCGTTGATGGACGCTGTGCGCACCTTCAGATCGGTCACCGTGATCTTACCATGTCCCAGGAAGGGATCGTCGCCGAGCGCTGGCTCGAGGTCGCGCACGGCCGCGATCAGCGGCAACATCTTGTAGATGGCGTTATCGCCGAGGTGATTGGAGGCGGCATGGGCGCTGCGCCCCTTGGCCACCGCGCGCATCTCGACGCGCCCCTTATGGCCGCGGTAGACCTGTAGCCTGGTCGGCTCGCCGATGACGACCCAGTCGGGGCGGATGCCCTCGATCTCGACCAGGACCTGGGGGGCGAGGCCATCGCACCATTCCTCCATGTTGCCGAAGTAATAGGCAGTGTAACCGTCGAGCAGCCCCAGATCGCGTGCGATGGCCAGGCCGTAGATCATGCCAGGGGTCGAGCCTTTCTCGTCGCACGCGCCGCGCGCGTAGAGGACGCCGTCTTCGACCTTGCCTGCGAAGGGATCCCAGCCCCAGGCCGCCGGATCGCCCACCCCCACTGTGTCGATATGGCTGTCGTAGACGATGACGCGCGGCCCATCGCCGACGCGCCCCAGGATGTTGCCCATACGGTCGAAACGCACCGCGTCGTAGCCGAGGGCGCGCATCTCCTGGGCGCAACGCTCCCCAACGGGACCGATCTGGCCGTCATAGGAGGGGATGGCGCAGAGAGCGCGCAGGAAACCGATGATGCGGGGAGCGTTGGCGTCGACGCGCGCTCGAATGGCGGCGATCTGATCGGCGGCAAGCGGCATGGGATCCCTCGAATTCAACATTTGATAGTCGGCGAACTGCCGATTTCACTTCTTGAGCTTCTCGACCTCGGCGGCCAGGCGCGCGATCTCAGCCAGGGCCTTGTCGAGCTGGCTCTTGAGGGTGGCTGCATTCTTCTCAGCCGCGGCCTGCGCGCGCAGGCTGGCAGCCTCATCCTCGATCGCACGCAACGACTGTTTCATGGCAGCCCAGCCATACCAGTGCATGTAATCAGGATTGGCGTGGAAGGCCCCCTGGAACGCGCGCATGCGGTACTCCAGGAACATTACGTACAGCTCTTGCTCGATGTTGCTGGGCGCCTCGTAAAACTGCAGGATGTCCGGCGCGTACTTCCACTGCGCTGGTTTCTTCAAGATGCCGTCGGCGTAGAGGCCCTTGACAGTGCGAATGGCCGTGGCCATCAGCTTGTCGGCCTCGCGAATGATCTCATCGCCGGCCCCTAACTGCTCGGCCACATAGTCGGGCGCGTGGCACTGCTGGCAGATAGCGACCATCTCGGCGCGGGCGGCGTCGAACTCCTCCTTGGTCAGGCGCGCGACCTTGGCCACCTTGACCGCTTCCAGGCGCTCGGTGCCCTGCCCCTTCTCATCGAGCACCCCCAACGCCTGGAGGATCTCCACACGATCGTTCCACCACTCCTTGTCCTCTTCCGGCACACGCAGCGCCAGGAACCCCCACGCCGTCATCACACCGTGATCGCCGTCCTTCATGTGACAGGTCTGGCAGGTGGGGGCGCGCCCGCTATCGCCCTCGATGGCCCAGATCGTGCCGTGCTTCGAGGTGGACCACATCTCCCACTGAGGATGATCGAAGCCCATATGGCAGGTCTGGCAGGCGCGCGGGTCGCGCGCCTCGCTGACGGCGAACGAGTGGCGGGTGTGGCAGGAATCGCAACTGCCCGTGCCGTAGTGGAACGCCTCGCTCTGCAGCTCCTCCGCGGATTTCTCGCCGATCTTGTGACAGCCCGAGCACCCCTTGAATCCCTGAGGGCCAACGATCGTCATCGGTTGGTGGGAGAGCATGGGCGCCGCCTGCATGGCGATCCAGGCCAGCGCGTGTTTGCCCCCTCGGAACTGCTCGACCTGTTGGGGATGGCACGTCTTGCAGGTGTCGGGGGTGGGCAGCTTGGCTTTCGCGGCATCAGAGGCGTCTTTGTGATCAGAGCCATGGCAGACGGAGCAATCGAGGCCCTTCTGTCCCATTTTGCCCGCCTGCCACTGAGCGACGATGCCTGGCGTCACTTTGGTGTGGCAGGCGATACAGGGGCTGCTCCCTTGCGCCTGAACGATCAGCTCGCCAGCCATGATCAGGAAGATGATGCTGGCGAGTATCCCGATCAGGGCCAGCCGCCCTATACGAGCAAACGATCTCCTCCTCATAGCAGCACCTCCTTTTCTGGTCTTCTGGGGATTTACAACCTGCGTTTGCATTATAACATAGCAGGAATGGCCGATCGTCGGCCGCTGTCCGCAGATCGATTGGACCGCGCGCCGCGGGTCCGCCTCGAAGATCACTCTCTGCTGCTGCGTCAACTGTACCTGGGATCAGGGAGTTTGTCGTCGCCATCGTCGCGCCCTTGTTCAGGGCGGGGGATCGGCAACCATAGGGTGAACTCGCTGCCAACGCCGGGGCGGCTCTCAACGGTGATCTGTCCACCGTGAGCCTGCGCGATCCACTGCACGATCGACAGGCCAAGGCCGGTTCCGCCTAATGCACGGCTGCGCGCCTTATCCACCCGATAGAAACGCTCGAAGATGTGCGGCAAGTCTTCAGGCGCGATGCCGATGCCCGTGTCGGCCACGGTGATGCGCACCCATCCTGGCTCCCGATGCAAGGAGAGGGTCACGCGCCCGCCAGCGGGGGTGTACTTCACAGCGTTGTCCACCAGATTGAGCAACGCCTGCCGCAGACGGTCGGCGTCTCCCGCCACGATCGCCTGGTCCTCGTGCCCCAACTGCACCTGGACGCGCCCGCCCGCGATGACCAGCGCCTGCCGGTAAACGTCGAGGAGCAGCGTATCCAATTCGACCGGCTTGAGCTGCAATTGTACGCCAGCATCGGCCTGCGCCAGCCACAGCAGATCGGACACCAGCCGGCTCATGCGCTCCGCCTCCGCCTCCATCGCGGCCAGGGCGTCCTCGCGCAACTGGGGATCGTCGATCGCGCCGCGGCGCAACAAATCGAGGTTGCCGCGCAGCGTCGTCAGCGGCGTGCGCAGCTCGTGCGAGACGTCGGCGATCAGGCGCTGCTGCGTCTCAAACAACGACTCGAGGCGATCCAACATCTCGTTGAAGGTGGAGGCCAGGCGTCCCAGCTCATCGTTGGGTTGACGGATCGTGAGGCGATGGCCCAGCTCCGTCAGCCCACGGCCGGCAGCGATCTGGCGCGCAGTGCGCGTGATCGCGTCGATGGGGCGCAGCGCCGCGCGTGCGACGAAGATGCCGACCACCGTCGCCAACGCCAGGGCCGCCAGAGAGCCGCTGATCAGCGCCCATTGCAACGTGCGCAGAGTGGCATCGAGGGTGGCCATGCTTTGCCCCACCTCGACGACGCCGATCACCTGCCTGGAGTGCAGCATGATCGGCGCGCTGTAGATGCGCAAATGACGATCCTGCTCGCGCGCCTCATACAGCGCCGCCTTGCCAGCCAGGTTGGAGCGGAACGCCTCGGCGTTCCCAGGCAACGACAGCTCGCCCAGGTTCGAGGAGCGCTGCACGATCTGGCCATCGCGGCCGCGGATCTGCACATACACCTGTGAGGCGAAGACGTCGATCGTTGGGATGCGCGCGCGGCCGGAGATCAGGACCGTGAGCGGGTCGTTCTCCTCGCGAAAGAGGGCGATCACCCCATCGGCCTGGCCGCGAATGGTCGTATCCATCTCGGCGATCAGCGCGCGGCGGATAAAAGAGAGCGCGCCGACGGTGAGGATGCAGAGGATCACAGCCAACAGGCCGGTATACCACAAGGTGAGGCGTAGACGGATCGACATCAGGCCTCGCGCAGCACGTAGCCGACCCCACGCACGGTGTGGAGCAGGCGCGGTTCGCCGCCCGCCTCCAGCTTCGTCCGCAGGTAGCGGATATAGACCTCGATGATGTTCGATTCGCCGCTGAAGTCGTAGCCCCAGATGCGCTCATACAGCAGATCGCGGGTGAGCACCTGGCGCGGGTTGCGCAGGAACATCTCGAGCACATCGAACTCTTTGGCCGTCAGATCGATCCGGCGCTGGCCGCGATAGACCTCGCGCGTGGCCAGGTTCATGGTCAGGTCGCCCAGGCTCAGCACCTCCTGCTGGGCGACCGGCTGGCGACGGCGCAAGATCGCGCGCAGGCGGGCGAGAAGCTCATCGAATGCAAATGGTTTGACCAGATAGTCGTCAGCGCCCGCGTCGAGGCCCGCCACGCGATCGGGTACCGCATCTTTGGCGGTCAGGATCAGGATCGGGACGTCGGAGGCGGCGCGCAGACGACGGCACACCTCCAGGCCGCTGATCCCCGGCAACATGATGTCGAGGATCACCGCATCCGGTGGGCGGTCGCGCGCCGCGGCCAGGCCCGTCTCGCCGTCGGCGCAGGCCTCGACCTGATAGCCTTCGTAGAGCAGCCCGCGGCGCAGGAAGCTCGTGATCTGCGGATCGTCCTCGATGATCAACACGCGCTCAGCCATCGCCGACTCTCCTTCTGCGCGGTCCTCCTCTTCGCTCTCATCCGGCGTCCAACGCTCGCTTGAGTTGCTCCAGGCTCAGGTTGCCCCCGCTGAGGACGAGGACGACCCGATGGCCCACGAAGTGGTCCTTGAGACGCAACAGCCCGGCCAGCGGCGCGGCGCCCGCTCCCTCGGCGAGGTTGTGGCAATGCTCAAGCAACAGGACGATGGCGCGGCGGATCTCCTCTTCGCTGACCAGGATGAAGCCATCGAGATGCTGGCGCAGGATGCGTTGCGGCAACTCGAAAGCGGTCCCCGTAGCCAGACCTTCGGCGCTCGTGCGCGCAGGCGCGCTCACCAGCCGTCGTTCCTTCCACGACAGGTACGCCGCCGGCGCCGCCTCCGACTGTACGCCGATCACCTGGACCTGCGGACGCAATGCCTTGACCACCGTGCACACCCCAGCGGCACCGCTGCCGCCGCCGATGGGGACGAAAATGGCGTCGACATCTGGCAAAGCTTCCAGGATCTCCAGGGCATACGTGCCGACGCCAGCGATCAGCAACGGCTCGTCCCCAGAATGGATGTAGCGGTAACCGTGGAGGACGGTCTGCGTCTCCGCCCAGAGCCGCGCCTCATCGAAGCTCTCGCCCTGGAAGACCACCTCGGCGCCCAGAGCCTGCATGGCGGCCACCTTGCCTGGATTGGCTCCGTGCGGGACGGCAATGATAGCGCGCGCTCCAAACAGGCGCGCGCCGTAGGCCACCGACTGTCCATGATTGCCGGTCGAGGCCGCGATCACGCCGCGCGCGCGTTCTTCGGCAGATATCTGCGCGATGAGGTTGACGCCGCCGCGCACCTTGAAAGCGCCCACAGGCTGATGGTTCTCATGCTTGATCCATACAGAGGCGCTCGTGAGGCTGGAAAGCCCAGAATAGGGATAGAGCGGCGTCGGATGTAAATAGGGGGCGATCACCTGTCGCGCGCGCAGGACGTCCCACAGGGTAGGAATTTCCAGGTCACTCATACCGTTGCGCTGCCTCGCCGCCGGTCAGGAGACCGGCTGCCAACAAGAGCTCTGGGCCGGCCCTCAGCCGCGCTCGCGCGGAACGCGCGCATCTCCCACACGCCGCGTCACGCGCTGCGCATCGAGATGTTCCAGGAGAGCCAGCGCATATTTACGGCTGGTCTGCAACAGATCGCGCGCCTGCGCCACCGTGATGCTCCCCTCACGCTCCAGGAACTCCTTGATCCGAGCGACCATCTGCGCATAGGCGGCCGGCGCAAAGGCGACTTCGTCGCTGATTTTCACCAGGCGGCCCTGATCGAGCAGCGCCTGAAACACCTCCGCCCCCACACTGGCGACGGCGTCGGCGACCGAGGGCGGGGTAGCAGGCTGACGTTCAAATGCCGTGAGGAGGGTCAGCGCCGAACGCTCCTGATCAGGGGACAACGTCACGCGGAAGCCAGCTCGCCGCACAAGCGTGTTTTCTTCTTCGATGATCCCTTCGGTCGCGGCGCGCGCCATAAGCTCATTGAAGGCGCGCCCTGGCAATGGCTCCCTATTCCCTTCGAGGCGTCCCTTCAGCTCCTGGCGCGGCATGCCCGGCCGCAAGGGGTAGCGGCGATGATAGTCTTCTACGATCTCGATCAGCCGCGCGCTCAGCGAGCGCCAGCCGCTGGCCGAGATCACCCACTGATCGTCGTGGGTCGGCGCAGGGAGGCCTCCAGCCAATGCCACGATCTGCCCCTGATCAATCAATTCGGCCAGAGCTGGCTGCGCCAGCTCCGCAGGCAACTGGCTGCGCGCCCTCAGATCGGCGAGGGAAGCCGGCTCGATGGCCGCCAAAGCCTGCAAGAGCTGATCGGCCGGCGCGCCGTGGGCCAACGTCTCCAGGCGGCGGATCACTTCAGAACGAAAGCGACGCCAGCGTCGCGGGGCGACGTCGACGACCACGCCGCCGCCCATCGTCACGCTGGGAGAGGGCAGGCGCACGATGAAGCGATCGCCGGGACGCATGGCGACGGGAGCCTTCAAGTGCAACTGCACCCATCCCTCGGCGCCAGGAGCGAGGACTTCGCTATCCAGGAGACGGGTGCGCGCCATCACCTCCGCCGCGCCCGTGAAGAAAGCGACCTCCTGATTGTGGCGCAACGGAAAAGGCGTATCCTTGAGGACGCGCAGACGCACATCGATCAGCGTGCTGGGAGTAAGCGAGCCAGGCGACGCCAGGACCATCCCGCGCGCCAGGTCCTCCAGGCGCACGCCAGCCAGATTGACAGCGACGCGACTACCAGGAAAGGCGCGCTCAGTCTTCTCATGATACGTTTGCAGGCCGCGCACGCGCGCCTTGAGCGGCTCGCCCTCACGACCTGGGTAGATCGCCACTTCCTGACCCACCTCAAGGACGCCGTCGCTGAGGGTTCCGGTGACGATGGCGCCGAAGCCGGGAAGGTTGAAGGAGCGATCGATGGGCAGGCGCGGCCGGCCCAGATCGCGTCGCGATGGGACGGCGGCTAACACCTCCGTCAATGCCTCGATCAGGCGATCCAGCCCCTGGCCCGTGCGCGCCGAAACAGGGACGATAGGAGCGGTCGCCAGACAGGTATTTTGCACGACCTGGCGGATATCCTCCTGGACCAGTTCCAACCACTCTGGCTCGCTGATGAGGTCGGCTTTGGAGAGGGCGATCACGCCATTGGGGACCGCCAGCAGATCGAGGATCGCGAGATGCTCGCGCGTCTGCGGCATCACCCCCTCATCGGCGGCGATGACCAGCAGGGCCGCGTCGATGCCGCCGACGCCAGCCAGCATGTTCTCGATGAAATCGATATGTCCCGGCACGTCGACGATGCCAACGCGCTCGCCGTTGGGAAGCGTCATCCAGGCGAACCCCAGATCGATCGTCATCGCGCGCGCCTGCTCTTCCTTGAGGCGATCGGGGTTGATGCCGGTCAAGGCGAGGACCAGCGTCGACTTGCCGTGGTCGACATGACCAGCAGTGCCGATCACGTGCATGGCGGTTACGTCTCCGCGCTGCCGCTGATCTGATCGCGTTCGACGATCGCTTCCTCCAGCGAGTCAAGCCAGCGCTGCGCTTCCTGCAAGCGATAAGCGCCGAACTCCTCCTGCAATCGCCAAAGCCGGACGATCTGAGCGGCATATTCCTTGAGCTTGGCTTCGAGGGGAGGGAAGCGCTTGACGATCTCCTGGTTGAACTGCTCCTGCTGTTGCCAGCGTTGCTGCCAGTTGAGCAGATCGCGCTGGGCGCGCTTCTCGAACTCGGCCTGGAACGTCTCCAGCTCGCGGCGCTGTCGTTCCTCGGCCAGGCGCTGCAGCTCTGTGACCTGGCTCTGCTCGCGCCGGATCGCCTGCTGGAACTGATCGATCGTTTGCGCCGCGCGCTTGCTCTGATCGACGCCGTCCGCCAGCTCCTGGAGGCGTTTGGTCTGCAAGGCGATCGTCTCGCGATAGCCGACGATCTCGTCTCGAAAGTCGCGCAGTTGCCGCTCCTGCTCGACCTGAGCCAGCTTCACTTGCTCGATGAACGAATCCTGCGTGCGCTTCAATTCGGCCGGGATCGGGAGGACGGCCTCGACATCCTTGACCGCGCGCTGGATGCTGACCTCGAGCGCGGGCAGACGATTGGCGACCGCATCGACGCGCTTGAACAGCTCGATCGTCTCCTGTTGCAGTTGGGCGATACGCTTCACATCCTGGCTGCGCTGCTCGGCGAAATAAGGGATCGTGCGCGTGCGCTCGTCCAGATCCTTGCCCAGGGTCGCCACCTGCTGACGCAGATCGAGGATCGCCTCGCTCAGGCGTTGCTCCTCCGTCTTGCGCACCGCCAGATCCTCCTCGATGCGGCCGAAGCGCGGCAACTCCTTGCGGATCTCGCTGATCGCCCGCGCGGTGGCCTCGCGATCAGACATGCGCGCGCGCTCGGCCTCGCGGTCAGCGCGCGTGACCTCCTCGCGAATACGGTCGATCATGAGCACCACTTCGCTCTTGAGCTGCTCCGTCGCCTGTTCAATCTGAGCGAAACGGGTCACCTGCGCCTGGAGGCCAGCCAACCGCCCCTCCAAATCGCGAATGCGGCGCGCCTGCTCCTGGATCTCCAGCTCCTGCGCCTCCAACTGCTGTTGCAGCTTCGTGATCTCGGCGCGGTCTTTGCGGTGCTCTTCATCGAGCCAGGTCACCAATTGATTGATCTGTACGATATCCACGCCTGTCCTCCCCTATGCGCTTAAACGGCGAAAGGCCGCAGCGATTGCCGGTTGGGAGATTATATCATCGAACGCGGCGCCGCGGGAACGCGTACACGTCCCCACGACGCCGCGTACACCACCCCCCACGGCGCCGCGTATACGTAGAGACGTTGCAATGCAACGTCTCTACCATACCCCCACGGCGCCGCGTATACGTAGAGACGTTGCAATGCAACGTCTCTACCATACCCCCACGACGCCGCAACGCGCCAGCGAGAGTCCCGCGAGACCCGCCAGCGAGAATTCCTTCAGCAGGCTACCCCACCCATGTCGCGAGGGACGTAACCTGCAACGGTTCAAGCCGGAGGAGCGCCCAACTCCTCGGACGACCGTCAGCGCGCTTTGCTCAGCCCAGGAGCGGACCTATGACCTTGATCTATCTCACCCTGGCCTGGCTCGTCGGCATCGCCGCAGCGCACGCGCTATGGCAGAGCCGCTCTATCACCTGCTACGCCCCGACGCCAGCGCAATGGGGAAGCGCCCTTGTTGTCGCCCTCGCGGGAGCGATCCTTCTGCGTCGCCGACCGCGCCTGCAGTTGGCCGCGCTGTTGGTGTTGTTCGCACTGGGCGGCGCCTGGCGCTATCAGAGCCATCCCCTCCAGCCATGCTTCACGACGAACGACCTGGCCGCTTACAACGGCAGACCCGACGCCGCTGTGTGGGTCACGGTCGAAGGGATCGTGGTCGACGATCCCGATGTGCGCGACGAGTACAGCGGCCTGTGCGTGGCCGCGGAGAGCATCACCATTCAGGAGAAGCGCTCGACGGTCCATGGGCTGGTCTACGTGCGGGCGCCGCGCTTCGGGGCGCCGGGAGTCGGCCCATTCCTCTACGGCGATCGCGTGCGCGCGTCGGGGCTTCTGGAGACGCCGCCGCGCCTGGAGGGATTCGACTACCGCGCCTATCTGGCCCGTCAGGATATCCATTCGATCATTTATCGGCCGCGCGTGCAATTGGTTGCCAGAGGACAGGGGTCGTTCTTCTGGCAAACGTTATACGCTGTCCGCCAGCGCGCCCGGCAGATCATCGAGCGCCTGGCGCCGGAGCCAGCGGGCGGCCTGTTGAGCGGCATTCTGCTCGGCATCGGCTCGGGCATCCCCCGTTCTCTCTACGACGCCTTCAACGCCACAGCCACCAGCCACATCATCGTCATCTCGGGGTCGAACATCTCGGTCGTGGCCGGCCTGCTGATGGCCAGCCTGGGCCGGCTGCTCGGCGCGCGCCGGGCGGCCCCCCTCACCGTGCTGGGCATCGTCCTCTATGTGCTCTTCGTGGGCGCCGACGCCGCCGTTGTGCGCGCGGGGATCATGGGGAGCCTGGCCGTGATCGCCCTGCAGCTCGGCCGGCCCTCCACCGCGCTCGTCTCGTTGGCTGCCTCCGCCCTGCTCATGACCGCCATCAATCCTCTGAACCTGTGGGACATGGGCTTTCAGCTCTCGGCCATGGCCACCCTGGGGCTGATCATCTGCGCTCCCCCCCTGCAAGCATTCAGCGAACGCTGGTTGCGGCAAACGTTGGGCAACCGATGGGCTGCACAGGTCGGCGGCTTCCTCAACGACGGGCTGCTCATCACGCTGGCCGCCCAGATCACGACGACGCCCCTCGTGGTGTATGCCTTTGGACGCCTTTCGCTGATCTCGCTGGCGACCAACTTCCTCATCCTGCCCGTGCAGCCTTTCATCATGCTCTGGGGCGGCGCCGCCGTCCTGGTCGGCTTCGTCCCTGGCCTAGGGTGGCTGGCTCAGCTCATCGCCTACGTCCCCTGGCTGTGCCTGAGCTATACCGTGTGGGTGGTGCAACTCACGGCGCGCCTGCCCTCAGCGACGCTCGACTTTGGCCGTTTCTCTGTGGGATGGCTGTGGGCCTACTACGCCCTGCTCGGCCTCGCACTGGCAGCCCATGCGCGCCACCTCAGCATCCGCGCTCTGTGGGCGCGCCTGGCGCCCCACCTTCCCAGCCAGGCGCTGGCTGGAGGGCTGGCGACAATCGCCCTTCTTCTCTGGTTGGCCGCTGTCCAGGGGCCTGACGGCCTCCTTCACGTCTATTTCCTCGATGTCGGCCAGGGCGACGCGATCCTCATTCGGTCGCCGGGCGGACGCCAGGTCCTGGTCGACGGCGGCCCCAGCCCAACCCAGTTGGCCTGGCAGGTGGGACGCCATCTTCCATTCTGGGACCGCAGCCTCGATGTCGTCGTCCTCAGCCATCCGGACGGCGACCACATCAACGGCCTGATCCCACTTGTGGAGCGTTACGACATCGGATTGGTGATCGACTCCCCGCTATCGGCCCAGGCGCGCGAAGGGATTCCCTGGCTGGCTGCCCTGGAGCGCCACAAGGTTCGTCGTGAAATGGGCCAGCGCGGTCAGCGCATCCATCTAGGAGATGGGGTCTGGCTCGACCTGCTGCATCCTCCCGACCCGCCGTTGCAGGGGACGTCGGCGGACGAGAACAACAACTCCGTGGTCGTGCGCCTGGGATACGGACGCATCTGCCTGCTGTTGACGGGAGATGTCGAAATAGCAGGTGAAGAGGTCTTGTTGACGGCAGGGGCGTCGCTGCGCTGTCCGGTGCTGAAAGTCAGCCACCATGGCAGCGCAGGGGCAACGTCGGAAGCGTTCCTGGCGGCGGCGGCGCCGCAGGTGGCCATCATTCAGGTGGGAGAAGAGAATCGGTTCGGCCATCCTGCGGCAGCATTACTTGACCGACTGGCGGCGACGCGCGTCTACCGCACCGACCAGAACGGAACGATCGAGGTGATCAGCGACGGAGAGCGCCTGTGGATCAGCACGGAGCGTTGACCGCGCCGCTGCGGCGAGAGCTAGAGACGCTCTCCAATCGTGATCGGCAGCTCCACCGCTTGCCCGCCGCGCAAGGCGCGCATCTTGACAACCGATCCCACCGTCGCGTCGTTGAGCAGGGCCAGGAGATCGTCTACCTGGCGCAACGGGCGTCCATCACCAGCGATCAAGATGTCGCCCACGAGTAGCCCACCGCGCTCGGCCGGGCTGTCCGGCTCGATCGAGGCCAGCAAGAGGCCGGTCTCCTGGCCCACCTGCTGCGCTAATGGCGCAGGCAAGCGCGCCGCCTGCGCGCCGACGCCTAGATAGCCGCGCCGCAAGCGGCCGTGAGCCAGTAACGTCTCTACCACTTGGCGGACGTTGGTGATGGGGATGGTCAGGCTGACGCCGCGCAACAGGGCTGACGTATTGATCCCCACGACGTGGCCCTCGGCGTCCACCAGGGGGCCGCCTGAGAACCCTGGATACATCGTCACGTCGACCTGCACATAGCGATCGAGGGCGCCGCCAGCGGGCGTGCGCCACTTGCCCTCCAAGGCGCTGATCATCCCCAGCGCGGCCGACACGGTGTGGCCAGGTCGCCCCAGCGCCATCACCAGATTCCCCACCTTCAAATCGGCGCCATCGGCGAGAGGGGGGACTGTCAATCCGCTGGCCTCGGCGCGCAACACTGCCAGGTCGCTGGCGGGATCGCGGCCAATCAGACGAGCAGGCGCCGTCTCGCCGCCGGGCAGGCCGACGACGATCCCTTCGCTCTCCTCTACTACGTGGTGCGCCGTGACGATGACGCCGTCGCTGGTCCAGACGACGCCGGACGCCGGCAGCCGGCGCCGCGCCTCCACGCGCACCACCCCCGCGCCCACCGCCGCGACGACATCCGCCAGGGCTGCGGACAGGTCCGATAACAAGGTAGACATCGATCGGCTCCTTTCCTGCATGCGTATCTACGATCTCGCTATCGTCAGTCTAGCCGATCGGCGCCTGCGCCGCATCCCCCGTTGGCGCGGGCGCGACCTGGAAAAATGGCGAGGGGGAGGGCGCGCAGCGCTACGGCAAGCCGGCGAACAGATCGTCCTTGGGGGAGGGGGCCGGCGGAGGAGGCCAGGCCAGGGCGAAATGCTCATAGCCTAACATCTCGCGCATGACCGCTTCGGGCAGGCGCCGGAAAAGCTGATCTGGCCCGAACTGCGTGCGATGGCAGTGGAAGGCCGCCCATTTGGCGTCGAAGACAGCGCGGACGTCGAGGGTCAAGGTCACCTCTTCATCCGACCAGCCGGCGCCGCTCGCCAGGAAGCGGTCGATCTCCGCCGTATCTTCGCCAAGCGCGACCAGATGATCGCGCATCCTCGCCAGGACCGAGCGCGGGATCGACGTGTAGAAGAGGCGCGCCGGCTGCCAGGGTTGACCGCATTCAGGATAGCGCGCAGGATCGCCAGCCGCATGAAACGCAGCGACCGTGTGTCGGTGGATCGCGATATGGTCCGGGTGGCCATACCCGCCGTTCGGCTCGAAGGTGACCACCACCTGCGGTCGCAGGCGACGAATGATCGCGACTAGCTCCGGGACGACCACATCGGCGCTGGCCTGGATCAACGCGCGCGAGTGCTGATTGTCCGGGCTGCCGGCCATGCCGGAATCGCGATGATCGAGCAAGATCAGGTCGCTGACGCCGAGGATGCCAGCCGCACAACGCAGCTCCGCCTCGCGCACGCGGCCTAACGTCTCCGGCGTCGCCAGCGAGGGATCGGAGATCTGACCGGCCTCGCCGCGCGTGGCGCAGACAAGGGCCACGCGCACCCCTTGCGCTGCGTAATGAGCGAGCAGGCCGCCCGTGCCGAATGCTTCATCATCAGGATGAGCGTAAATAGCCAACAACGTCCGCGGATTCGCCGACGATTGAGAAGGACTGCTGAGTGTAGAATTCGGATCGCTCATAGGAACTCTTTCCGTCTTTCTTGTGATCATTTGATTGTATGCGGTCAGGAGCATAGCAGGAGTAGTAGGGGCTGTGGATAAGCGGGAAAACCAGCCTGTGCTCGCTCATCCCCCCAATCCCTAGAGGGCGAGCGCTTCTCTGCTCCCGTATCTTGTGCCCGCTCTCGTTGCTTGCCTGTGGACGAAAGCGGGATAGCCTGGGGATTCGTTGTGGATTCGCACGCACAGGCGCGGCTGAGGCCCGACGTTGGCCGGCGCCACAGCGGTTGGGGAGGGAGAGAACAGGGATACAAGATATGGGGGGCATCGCTGGATCGGACATACCTCCTGCGCCTGAGCAGTCCTCCAGTTTTCCTCGAATTATCCACAGCTTTTTCCTGGCGTTTTCCCCATCACCCCAGCGTCGGGACGGCGAGATGAGGCGCGGCGATTCCCGTCAACAACGGCGCCAGCAACAGCGTGTGGGCGCTCCATTCGATGCGTTCCAGCGTATCGAAGGCGTCGTTGAGATCGCGTCCCACGACGACCACGCCGTGCCAGGCGAGGACCAAGGCCAGACCGTGGCTGGAAAGCTCGTCCCGGCGTTGGGAGAGGGCGGCCACCACCTCGGCGGCTAGCTCCGGCGAGTGAGCGGGCACTGGTCGCACGACGGGGGTCTCGCCGAACTTCTCCGTGTAGCCGTTGGTGGGGGTGATCGGCCGTCCGAGGGCGGCGAAGACGTTGGCATAGCGGGGGTGAGCGTGGATGACGCCGTTGACCTGGGGGAAGGCATCATAAACGGCCAGGTGCATCGCGCTCTCGCGCGAGAGCGTCCCTTCGCCGCCGATGACGGCGTGGCTTTCATCCAGGATCACGATCTGCTCGGGACGCAGCTCCCACTGCTGCTTGCTGCCAGCGTAGCGTGGGCTCATATAGATGCGACCATCGACGCGGTGGCTGACGTTGCCGCCTGCCGCGTTGGTGAGAAATCGTTGGTACATCAGTCGGCCGATGTCGACCACCTGTTGCCTGGGATCGCTTGCCATATGAAGACCTCCTTTGTCTTGGGGGTGAGCATTCTGGCGCGAGTCTACTGCAACCGAAGCGAATCAGCAAGGGGAGAGAGCTGCGGCGCGCGCCGATCGAGTAGGCCCGTGTCGGGTGGGCGTCGCTTGCGGGGGGAGCGAGCAGGGCTGTATCGAGATCGTGCGCCATCCTGGCCGCTCCTCGCTGGTCTCGATACGGGCTGCGCTGAGACGCGCACGCTCCATAGCCCCTTTCCTGGCGCAGCCCTACTCGACCAGCGGCGCGCGCCGATCGAGTAGGCCCGTGCCGGGTGGGCGTCGCTTGCGGGGGGAGCGAGCAGGGCTGTATCGAGATCGTGCGCCATCCTGGCCGCTCCTCGCTGGTCTCGATACGGGCTGCGCTGAGACGCGCACGCTCCATAGCCCCTTTCCTGGCGCAGCCCTACTCGACCAGCGGCGCGCGCCGATCGAGTAGGCCCGTGTCGGGTGGGCGTCGCTTGCGGGGGGAGCGAACGCGGTTGCCGTTCGGGCGCGCCTGGCGTAGACTATCGCCCAGTTGTGACTGCTGCAGGGAGGTTGCGGATGCTCGCTCGGAAGGATCGCCGCCCCAAGCGTTTGAACACCGTCGCTGGCGTCGAAGGGAGGAAGGCCCGCCGATGATCGCGTTCCTTGCCGATATTCACGGCCATCTGGCGGCGCTCGACGCGGTGTTGGCGGACGCGCGCCAGCGCGGCGCGCGACGCTTCGTCTGCCTGGGCGATGTCGAGGACGACGGCTGCCTGGAGCGGCTGGCAGAGATCGGTGCCGCCTGCGTCTTCGGCAACTGGGAAGTGTCCGGTTGGTCGCGTTGCACCGAGCCGCAGCGATCGTGGGTGCGCGGCTGGCCGCCAGTGTTGGTGGAGGGCGTGTGGATGGCGGCGCATGCCTCTCCCGACTGGCCGGCCGAGGCGATCACCATCGAGGCAGCGGCGTCCTATCGCCAGCAGCGAGGATTGCACTGGCTGGCGCTGTTCCCACCCCTGAACCGCGACGCGCAGGCGCGTTGGCGGGCGCTGGCGGCCCTGGAGGCGGCAGGGGCGCGCCTGGGGTTTCACGGCCATACGCATGTGCAGGAGGCATGGCGCTGGCTGCCCGATGGGCGGCTACAGCGCTTACGCAGTGGGTTCGACGTGTTGCCGGACGGCAGTCGCTATCTGGTCGGAGTGGGGAGCGTAGGGGAGCCGCGCGATGGCGATGGGGCTTGTTACGCTTTATGGCAGGCCCCACGGCGCGTTCATCTCATCCGTGTGACGCTCTGAACACCGATTCGCTGTTCGATCTCGTTCTGATCAAACTATGGTCGCCTATGGCGTCGTCAGCGTGGCGTCGGCAGTGAGCTTGAGCCAGTAGCCGCGGCTGGGGTCCCAGGTGGTGAGACTGCCGCCGCTGGGAGTAGCCGAGTCCCAGGTCCCACTGTTAGCGTCGTAAGCCCACGCCTCCATCCAGGGGAGGCTCCCCCAGGCGGCCGTGATCGGCGTAGAGGCCGTGATCGGCGCGCCGAGCAGGTTCCAGCCGGCGTAGAGTGGGATCTGCGCGCCGCTGGAGAACTTCGCGCCGTGGACAAAGAGGCTGGCGAAGTCGCTGAGCTGCAGCCACAGCCCGTAGCGAGCGTCGATGGCGGTCAGGGTGGTGGCCCACGAGGGGAGCGCGGGCGCGGCGCTGCGCCACGACTGCGTGGCGCCGTCCCAGGCCTTGGCCTGTTGCCAGGCGGGGCCGAGGCTGCGCAGGGCGGCAGCCGGAGATGGATCGAGCGGCTGCACGGCGAGGGAGACCTGGTTCCAGCCTGGGACCAGAGACATCTCGACGCAGTCGTAGCTCGTGACGGGCAGGCGCAGCGCCGGGTCGCCGAGCAAGTTGAAGGTGTCGACGAGGTCGCGGTAGGCTACCGTGCTATTGTACAAATAGAGTTTGCCAGCGATCGTCGCCAGGCCCAGGCGGTCGACGCCGTCACAGTAGAGGGCGTCGAAGAAGGCTCGGTTGAGGTAGTCGTGGCCATGGGCGATGCCCAGGCCGGAGGACGCCCAGCCAGCGACGCTGCCCCCGCCGTCGCGCCGAATCAGCGCCTCTTCCAGAGATGTGATGGCGGGATCGGGATGGTGGAAGTAGCCCTCGTAGCAAGTCATGGGCAGCATGATCGGCAGCTTGCCGCCGTTCGTCAAAAGGAGGACCTCGTTGTCGCGGCGAAAGATCTTCTCGCTGGCCCAGCCCGTGATCGAACCGTGGCCGACGTAGTTGACGAACATCTGTCCGTCGTTGATGGCATTGACGATCGCCGCGCGCGTCGCGTCTACTGTCGTATGGGTCTGGCCGTAATAGACCTTGCCAATCGTATAGCTCGAGGGAACGTGATAGCTCGCCTGATCGGAGAGCAGATAGAAATTGCCGGCGGCGTCAGGGATATTGTCGGACACGAAGAGCGCCTTGCTCGTCCAGTCGCCCGAGGGTGGGGTCGTCTCATACGTCAGGATCTTGTTGACGAGGTTCGTGGCTTCGTCGACGCTGTTGACGGGCAGACGGCCGATGGCCATATCGGGCAGGGTATCGCTGCCAACGATCGTGACGAAACGGTTGTCGGAGGCGGTTTCCCCCAGCCAGGGATCGACGAACTCCAGATAAGGCGGGATGTAAGTGGGCGTTCCGAAGCGCAGATAGTTGCGCATGTCGTAGGCGCCGTCGCCGACGAGGAGGACGTAGGTCGGCGCGGGGAGTTGCCAGTTGGCGTAGGTGTACGCCAGAAAGTCACGGATGGCCTGGGCGCTCATCAGGCCGCCGTTGAACTCGTCGTAGATGTCCTGCACATCCACCGTCTGGACGCGCAACCCCTGGCTGGCGCGGTGGGCGGCCAGAGGCTGCACAGCGTCCGCAAAGCTGGCGTGCGTGATGATCAGGTAATCGGCGCCGTAGCTGCTCGATCTCCAGTTGGATGGCGTGTCCAGGGCGATGCTGAGTGGCGTCAGCATCTGGCCTGAAGTGACGACGGCATAGGCGCGCGGCTCGGCGACAGAGTCCTCGAACTGCACATCGAAAGTCGAGCCGTTGGCCTGCACGGCCGCTCCCGTGATCAGGACAGGCTGCTGCGGGGTGGTGATGTCGAAGATCAGAGGATCGCTGGCGGCGACGTTGGTGAGGTGATATTCCCACACGCCGCTTGCGTCCTGCGTGAACTCGAAGTACTGGCCCTGCGCGTCATGGGTGCGGTGATAGGCGATCTTGAACCAGTTGACATAGATGAGGTCGATGGTTGCTTCCGTGTCACCTGGCACAGTAAGGGTGATTGTGTTGATCCCAATTGATAAATAGCTTTGTGGGATATCAATCATACCAGATAGCAAAACCAGCCCGTCCCATGTGTGATCGTAGATCAGGCGATAATTGATTGACATCTGCAGATGATGGTCTGGATTCGCTGTCGGGCTGCTACTGGCGCTATAAAGTAAATAGCTAAATGTTGCGGTGTAGGTGCTGCTTGCTAGAGGCGGTAAGGAGAACGTATAGCTACCCGATGCCGGAACATGGTTCGCCGATCGCACGTAGTTCCAATACCAGTGATCTGCCCCAGCCGCCATCGGTGCTCCTGAGCTATAGAGAAGGTTCTGCTCCACGCGAATTGTGTCCCTGAAATGGTCTGGAAGCAGGCCGTCCCCCGTCGGCGCCCCGGATCGGTTGGCCATGCGCAGCCCCTCACCCTCGCCGTAAGTCAGCCAGTAGACGTTCGTATCCGTGTAGATCGTGTCGACAGCGCGGCCGTAGAAGCGGACCTCATCGCTCGCGTCGAAGCGGCCGTCGTCCTCGCCCACCACCCAGAGGGCGACCTCGGCGCCGCCATAGCCGCCGTCGAAGAGGCGGAACGTGCGCGGATCGAGCATATCCACGGGCAGGCCAGCGCTCTGCAGGCTGGCGTAGGTCAGGCGGTAGACCCCTGTCCGGTTGACGAGGACTTTGTAGGCGGGGACGCCCACCAGGGGAAGCCCCTGCGCCGATCCTGGCGCCGACTCGCCAGCAATTGCTGGCGCACGCGCTCCTTCCGCCGCTTTTTCTCCCGCGATAGAGGGAGCTGGCAGCGCTCCCAGGGGGGCTGCCGATGACCGGAACTGCCTGGCCGCCTCCGCGTTGAGCAGGACCTTGTCGAGGAATGGCTCCAGGGGGTTGGCAAGGGAGGGGCGCTCTGCCGGGCGGATGCGCGCCGCGACCGTCGCGAAGTGGACGCGCAGGGTGATCTGCCGATGCAGGACGGCCGCGCGCGTGGCCGGGTTGTATTGCAAAGGGTGAATGACCAGCTCGGCGAAGCGCTGCTCGCGCAGCCAGCCGATCTCCCCCAGCGCGGCCGGCGCGGCCGGCAGCCAGGCGTTCGTCGCATAGGCCATCGCATCCGGCGTGTAGTCCCAGGCAAAGTCCGTGCTGGCGGGCAGTTGGCCAGGGATCTCTGGATCGCGCGCCGCCCAACGTGGGACGGGAGCGATGTGCAGGTCCTGATACGCTTCCGTTGGGCCGGTCGCGATCTCCAGCCGGATCTCGCCCTCCTGGGGGATGCCGATCAACAGACGTGTCTCGGGCAGGGCCGGCCAGCCGGGCTGGCTCAGCGTGTTGTACCCGGGCAGGACGACCTGTTGCCAGAGTTGGCCCTCGATCGCGCGATCGCTCACTTCCAGCGCGGGGACGGCGATCGCGATCTCCACGCCGCGATCGTCGCTGCGCACGAGCCTGACCCCAGGGGGCGCGCCGGCCTGTTGGCGGTTCGCCGCGAGCGCGGGGGAGATGGAGGCGGCAGCCAGACAGATGGCGAGCAGCAGGGTTCGCGCGAGGAGAGCCAGTCTGATCACAAGTCGAGGCGTCTTCATACCTTCCACCTTTGCCCACAGTGGATCAGTCAACCACTCGACAGCGCATGGATGAGCCGCACGAGCAAGCGCCAGGATCGTCGGAGCAGGGGATACGTCGCTGGCCGCACGGGCGTCAGCCAGGCCCACAGTCGGCCGGCGACGCGCCGCCATCCGCGATCGAGGGGGATGCGTCGGCCGTCGCGGATGGCGGCCACGACGACGCCGAGCACGTCCGCCGGCGCCACCCCCTGGTCGAGGCGCAGATTGGCGTCCCCCTTGAGGTCAAAGCGCCGATCCTGGCCGTAGCCGGTGATGCGGATCACGCGATGAGCCAGCGGCAGCCCTTCCGGCATCCAGATCAACACGATGTCGCCGACGCGCAGGTCGGCAGGCGAGATGGGGGCAATCTCCAGTTGATCTCCGCCGAAAAGAAACGGGCGCATGCTGCCCCCTCTGGCGGGCACATGCACCCGCATTCCCCGCATCAGGCAGGCTTCGGCGATGGGACGCCAATCATCAAGTCTCAGTCCAGTGCTCTCTGACATAGTCGACAACGCTGACATTGGGCACGAACCCCAGGTCATAACAGGGCATGCGTTCGGCCAGTCTCGCGATCATCTCGACGTGCCGGGTCATGCCCTCTTTTGACCAACCTGGCATAAATGTGCCGCTGTACAGCCGCGCGGCCAGGAGAGCGTCTGCTGACAAGCGAGCTTGCTGGTTGGACCGTTCATGCCGGATCAGGTAGATACGCTCAAGCGGAGCAGATCTTGGCGAGCACAGCCCGCGCGTTCCATGCCATGGTGTTCCGTAAGCAATGAACCGATTACCGTGCTGGCGGACGACCACAAGATCATCCGCCAGCACGGTAACATCCGGTTGGCGTGACCATAGGCCAGCCATGGTCGTCTTACCAGACCCGCTTCTGCCGATGAACAGGATCGCCTGTCCATCTACGACTACGCCGGCCGCATGCATGGCCATGCCATTGCGGACGGCCAGGCAAGTAGATAGAAGCATGTGACCGAGGGGATACTCTAGTGGATAGAGGGTAGAAGCGTCCCCCCGAGTACGTAAGTACACATCTGCTTCAGAGCACGACCGATCAAGCAACATCAAGCGATCCGGAACGCCCGTCAGCTCGTGCCCCTGAATGATGAAAGCCAGTCCCTCTGGCAGCTCCCAAACCTGCCACTGGTTGCTGTCACACGAGATGACCAGGCGTTCGGTCTCGACGTTGCGCCAGCCATGGTGAATGCTCACCTGCACTTCCGCAGGATCGGTGGATAAGAACAAAGAGAATGGATGGTCCGGCTTAGGCTCCCACTGATGTGCGGAGGATTGGAGCCGGAAGCTCACCCCACCAATTGCGAAGTGCAAATCCATGCTGCTTGTGAGACCTCACCGATCGCTTATCAACCGGCACAACCTGTGACTTGACAATTTCCTTCAACTGCAGCTTGGGCGGTGGTGCTCCAGCAAGCGCCCAGCATCACCTCGCGTACCCGCAAGTTGACGCGCTCGATCGTGGGCTTCACGTAGACCTTCCTGATTTTGCGATCTTCAGGAGACCGCTGAGCTTGGTTGGACATCGTTAATGCTCCTTTCTTTTCTGTAAAAGTGCGCTGGATAGTTCAGCCTGCTCCGAGCTTCAAGTCAAGCTGTTAAGGAACTGACAGTTGATAAAGGAGGTATCTGTTGAGCTAACTTGATGCGTTCGATAGCTACCTCATGGAGATATGGGATCGGAGCGTGCGGATCGCCGCACTCGAGCTGCGCCCGCGCCGGGCACTGGGTGCAAACGGAACGCAAGGTGCATCCGTAGCAGTCGCTCTCCTGCGACAATCTCTCAGCGCGCAATGCAGGAAAAACTTGATCCCATCCTTCTCGGAACTCTCCCTGCCGTAGATTATATGCTGGCTCGGACATCACGCACATTTTGAGATAACCGTAGGGATCGACATGGAACAATCCCAGTCCGGCGCCGCATCCATACAATTTGTCGGAAACCTGATCAGGGATGCCATGTTGGCAATATTCGAGCAACCCTGAACTCAACTCGGGGAGCGCCAAATCGAGCGCAGGGATCTCCGAAGGCGGTATGCGATAGGCCAGAGGGCTTCGTCCACCATCCAGGCGTGGAACGATCAGGCAATCATAGCGAAACGATCGGTCAGCCCCCATCTCCTTGGCCAGTCGGTAAATCTCGGGGAGTTGATCTCGGTTCAGCGTGAGAGCTACTGCTTTAAGGGAGACGCGCACGCCGCGCTCCTGAAGCATACGGATCCCGGCCAGGCAGCGATTATATGATCCCGACACGCGTGTCACCTTTTCGTAGGTTACGCGATCTGCGCCGTATAAGGTGATCTCTACCATCGAGGGGGGCCAGGCCGCCAGAAAATCGGCCAGATCGGGAGTGATCAGCGTCCCGTTCGTGAATAAAGTCACTAAAAATCCTTGTTTCTTAGCATAGAGGTAAATCTCTCGGAAATCAGGACGCAGAAGGGGCTCTCCGCCGGTCAGAGTCAGGTAAAGTGTGCCTGCTGTTGCCAGCTCATCCATGATGCGGATGAACTCGCTGGTCGGCATCTCTCGCGCCGATGCTGTCTTATCGCCCGCCGGCAAGTTACAGTAGCAGTGAACACAGTTGAGATTACAGCGGTAAGTCAAGTCGAAGCCGCCATTGATCGGGATATGGGCAGTTAAGACTTGTGGACTTAACTTCTTCGACAAGTCAGTTACATTGATTTCTGGAATCTTCGCCCCAGACATCGGCCGTCCCTTCCCTCGACATCGAGCCGCTTTATCCTAAAGCCGACGTGCGATGTTAGCGCTCAGCAACTTATCCACGAATTCAATGATGTCTTGCTCTGCAGATGGCGAGTCTACTTCGAATTCGTCGCAAATCGCAGCGCCGATTTCGGCGATCGTATGGTTGCCATCGAGCAGTTCCCATATACGAGCAGCGACAGGATTGAGCACGAAAATATGGTCCATTTCCGCCACCTCCCCGCGCGTCGGCACCAGCAGGAACTCCTGGCCGATCAGGCGCGCCACGACCGACTCGTCGCGGACATAGCGGGCATCCAGAGAGATCGTCGTCTCCGCGCTCATCCTTTTTCTCTCTCCTCTCGGGGCTGCCGACGGCTAGGGGGAAAAGCAGATCGTCGTGGTGAGGTTTCCTCTAGCATAGCCAGTTGTCCCGATTTGTCGATGTGGAAGATCATATGCGAGTCAGCGAATCGGCGAGTCAATGAGGTGATGAGCCGACACGATGGCAGGGAAGGCTCACGCTGTGGCCGCTTCGAAGGCCACGTGTAATCCCTCTGTCGCCTTGAGGGTGAAGTTGAGCTTCTCAAATCCAATCACCCGCCCTGAGCGGTCCTTCATCAGCACGACCTCATCCCCTGTCTCTTCGCAGATGTATTCTTCTGCGGGGTCACCCAGCCAGACTGTCAGGGTGTTACCCGTCTTATCGTAGAATACCTTTACTTGTGCCATAGCTGCTTGCCCTCTTTAATCGCATCTGTCGGATAGGCAGTGATCAGAAACCCCTCATGCCCCACGCGCTTGGCCACTGCACACAGCCAGCGCCCAGCATACTCCAGCCGATAGAATAGATAAACGCTCTCATCGCTGCGGCTGAGGCGGACCTCGTCAGGCTGTTCTAATGTCTGACAGATGGCCTCTTCACGCCTCGCGATGACGGGATGCTTGATCGTCGTGATCAACTCCCAATACCGACGAGTCACCCGCACAGAGAATCCTAACGGCGTCTGAGCGACGAATTGGTAAAGAAAGTCCCCTGTCCCCACTTAGCTCTCCGCGATCGCCTGCAACGCCTCCTCGTCCAGGATGCGGATGCGCTTGCGGCCGATGTCGATCAGCCCCTGCGCCTTGAGGTCGTTCAACACCTGCGTCGCCGTCTCGCGGTAGGTCCCCACCGACTCCGCCAGGTCCTGATGCGTCAACCCCGTGATCTCCGGCCCTTGCTCCGTCGCCAGCCGCAACAACAGAGAGGCCAGCCGCGCCGGGATGCCCTTGAACGCCATGTCCTGCAGCCGCTCCTCCGCCGCCCGCAGCCGCCGCCCTGTGATCTCCAATACCCGCAACGCCACCTGCGGCCGTTCCAGGATCAGCCGCTCCAGGTCGGTTTTGCCCATCACGCAGATCTGACAGTCTTCAATCGCCTCGGCGAAGGTGTTGTGCATCTGCTGCCCGATCAGCGCCATCTCCCCGAAGATGCTCCCCGGCCCTAACGTGGCTATCACCAGCTTCTTGCCTTCCGGCGAGATGCGGTAGAGCTGAACCCGCCCCTTCTTGAGGATGAAGAGGACCTCGCCGACCTCCTCGGGCCGGTAGAAGACGCGCCCCCGCTCGACCGCGCTGACGGTCGTGATGCGGTCCAGCTCCGCCATCTCGCGCGGCGTCAGGTCCTGGAAAAGCTCGATCTCCTGCAGATAGGCCAGTTTGTCCAGGTCCATGGCAACGCCCTCATCTCCCGCTGCTGGCGGATCCGAGTCGATCCGCTCAATCGCAGCTGATCTCTCACGCGGCCACGCGCGTCCCCTGCGTCAGGATCAGATTGGCGATAGGAAAGGCCCTTAACTCCAGTCTTGACAAATCGACAAGTTTGCTGGCGTCCTCGATCTCAACCCCAATGACGCGATTATGCTCATCGAAATCCAACAGAACTCCTGGCGCAATTTCCTCGGACTCGGCGCTCACGCCGTCGCTCAGCTTGATATACAACATGTCTGTCTCTGGATAGTATTCGAAGATCATCTCTGTCTCCCTATCAAAGCCTGAAGCGGCGATCAAAAAAAGCGTTATGCACAGTCTCTCCGTCCGGTTCCATCACTACTCGCAGATATTTGCCCGCCTCGGTAATATATCCCCAATAACGGATGCGCCCATTGGATTGTACTTCAGTGCGAACGGGATCTCTAAGAACGTTCTCTATCCATTCCATCTTGAGATAGGGACGGCGAGCTAAAACGCTTGAGATGAAGTAAGCCGTCGTTTTCATAGGTGCTTGTGGGGGCCGGGTCTGGTCTCGGTAGCGCCCTTATGATGGGATCAATCCCAGCGCCCGGCCCGCGCGCGCGAAAGCCGCCAGCGCTTCATCGATATCGGCCGCAGTGTGGGCCGCGGTGACGTTGGCGCGAATGCGGCTGGTCCCCACAGGCACCGCCGGCGGCAGCACGGGCAGGGCGAAGATGCCGTCATCCTGCAATAGCTTGGTCATGTGGATGGCGTTGTCGTCCGAGCCGACGATGACGGGGATGATCGGGCTTTGCGTGCGACCGATGTCGAAGCCCAGTCGCCGCAGGCCGCCAGCGAAGCGCTCGACGTTGCACTGCAATTGCGCGCGGCGCGACGCGCCCTCTTCTTCGATCACATCGAACGCCGCCAGCGCCGCCGCACACACCGCGGGCGGCAACGCCGCCGAGAAGACGAAGGCGCGCGCCGCATGTTTGAGATAGGTGATCGTGTTCGCATCGGCGGCAATGTACCCCCCGATCGCCGGGATGGTCTTGGAGAGGGTGCCCATCTTGATGTCGATCGCCCCCTCCATGCCGAAGTGCTCTTCGATGCCGCGCCCGGTGCGCCCCAGCACCCCCAGGCTGTGCGCCTCGTCGACCATCAGCCGCGCCCGATAGCGTCGGCACAGCGCCACCAGCTCCGGCAGCGGCGCGATGTCGCCGTCCATGCTGTAGACGGCGTCCACCACCACCAGCCGCGTTTCCCGCTCCTGGAGCCGGGCCAGACACCGTTCGAGGTCGGCCATGTCGTTGTGGCGGAAACGAACGAACTCGGCGCGCGAGAGCAAACAGCCATCGACGATCGAAGCATGGTCCCACTTGTCGCAGATCACGGCGTCGTTGCGGCCCACCAGGGTCGAGATGGTCGAGAGGTTGGTGACGTAGCCGCTGGAGAAGACGATCGCGTCGGCGGTCCCGTCGAAACGCGCGATGCGCTCCTCCAGCTCTTTGTGAAGGGTGATCGTGCCTCCCAGGAGGCGAACGCCGTGGGTGCCCGTGCCGAACTCGCGGATGGCGGCCTGGGCGGCAGCGTTGATCCGTGGATGGTTGAGCAGGCCGAGGTAGCTGTAGGTGGCGAACATCAGCTTGGGACGGCCATCTACCCAGACGCGGGCGCCGTCCAGCTTCTCGACCGCTTGCTGGTAATAGTATACCCCCTCCGCTTTGCCGCGCTCGACGCGCTCAACCACCTCCTGGATCCGCCAATCGAGGCCGCTCTCGACCACACGCTCCACGGGCTTCCTCCCATCCTGATGGGGTAATTGTCCACCAAGATCGTACCCGATAAGCGGCCAACGCGCAAGCGGCCCCTCACTCGTCACTCGTTACTCGTCAATCGTCAATCGTTACTCGTCACTCGTCAATCGTTACTCGTCAATTCACTTCTCCAGCGTCCGCACATACACGATGATCGCCTTCAACTGGTCGTCCGTCAGCGCTGGATTGCCACCCTTGGGGGGCATGGCCACCTTGGTTGTGTTGAGAGGATCGTCGGCGGCGCGCCCCTGCTTGAGGAAAGCCAGCATCTCATCGTCGCTCAGCCCTTTGGCAAACTCGCTGGTGGTCAGGTCTTTGCCCAGGTTGGGCACCCCTTTGCCTTCGGGTCCGTGGCACGAGGCGCAGCTCTGCGCGTAGAGTTGCTTGCCCTGCGCGACAGGATCGGCTGGCGCGGCGGCCGCGGGGGCGGTCGTCGGGGTCGCGGTCGGCTCCGCCTTCTTGCCGCCGCAACCAGCGACGGCGAAGGCTACGATCAGGAACATCAGGAAAACGAAAGCGACTTTGCGAGTCACGGAAACCACCTCCTCGATCAGTTTAGGGATCCTGTGACATTCGTCACAGACGATCTCACCTTAGCGCGAGCGATCGGCTTTGTCAAGCGGGTTCCTTCTTGCGCACTTCCCTTTCAGCCTCGGGCGCAGCCCTGCTCGACCGGCGGCGCGCGCCGATCGAGTAGGCCCGTGCCGGGTGGGCGTCGCTTGCAGGGTGAGCGAACAGGGCCGTATCGAGATCGTGCGCCATCCTAACGTGGGCCTCTCCTTGCTGGTCTCGATACGGGCTGCGCTGCGAGGCCTGAAGGCGCAGCTTTGTCCTCAGCGCAACCCTACTCGACCGGCGGCGGCGCGGCGCTGCTCGACCACAGCCCAGACGGTGCTGGCCAGGAAGAGCACGATCGCGACTTCGTTGAGCAGCCCGCCCCAGCGGCGCCCGGCCAGCCAGCCCCCCAGGTCGCTCGCGACGCGCACCAGCAGCGATACATGAAGAAGCGCCAGGTGCGCGTAGAAGCGCGAGCGATAGGGGATCGTGATCTGCAGGACCGCAGGAAAGATGATGAGAGCGTGCCCGTAGATCATGGAGAGGACGAACCCGACGAAGACGGCGTGCAGGAGGGCGTCGTAGAACGGCCCGGCGGTCGCCCCGTTGTAGGCCAGCGCCAGGACGCCGCCGATCCCCAGCCAGAAGTAGCCGGCCAGCAGACAGACGGCGATGAAGCGCGCCTGACCGTTGCCGCGGCGCGCCGCACGGCGCGCCAGATCGAAGCGCAGCAGCCATGCCGTGAGCGCCAGCATGCCGACGCCCGCCAGACGCACGCCCATCGTCAGATCAGCCGTCGAGACGATCAGGCCGACCCCCAGAAAGCCAACGGCCAGGAGGAACGCGAGCAAGGCCGCGCGCGGCAGGCGCAGGACCCGGCTCAGCTCCAGACGCTCGCCAGCGATGGTCAGCGTGAGGAAGCCGGCCCACCAGGGGACCACGTCGGCGAACGGCCGGCCAGCCAGCCACAGCAGGTTGCCGATCGCCCAGGCCACGCCGCCAGCGGCGATCACGACGGTGAAGAGTGCCGGCTGGAGGCGCACGATGGCGACGAGGACAGCCACCAGGATGAGGCTGCTCAGAGCGATCAGGCCAGGCCCCGGCCATCCGGGGACGCCAGCCAGCAACGCCAGACAGCCCAGGCCGCTGGCGAGCGGCGCCGCCCAGGCCCAGCGTCGCTCGACGGCGACCGCTCGCTCCAGGCCGATCAGGGTTCCCAGGAAGCTGCCGATCATGAGCGGGCCATGATGCATGGGCCAGGTCGCCTGGAGGATCGGCCACCCCCACCCCAGGCGCACCAAGCCCGCCCACAGTCCGGCCATCAGGCCAAGCATGGCCATGAACATCAATGGCAGGCGTGCGCGGCGCATGGTCGGATCAGTGGGCGGCGTGCATGCCGTCGAGCACAGCTTGCTGTTGGTCTTCCGACAGATACTGTTCGAAGAGGGGCAGATAGACGCGCTCCTCTTTGGCCAGATGAACCTCCAGGAGGGCTTCCAGCCGCAGCGCCAGCCGACTCAGCCGCTCAGCGACGGCGGCTCGCTCGGCGGCTGACGCCTCAGCCAGCGCCTGGGCCGCGGCGGCGATCTGTCGGATATACTCTTCGATGTACTCGTGATCGACGCTCATGGTCGCCGTGGCCACGCCGCGCGCCTTGATCAAGGGGTCGACCGCGGGGTAGAGATGGCGTTCCTCGCCGACCGCGTGGGGCAGCAGCTCCTGTTGCAGGAACGCAGCGAAGGCCGCGGCGTCGGCGTCTGGCCGCTTATCGGCCAGCGCGCTCGCCTGCCGGTGGAGTGACTCGATCAGTTCAGCATGGTGCGCCCGGATCATCTCGCTTACAGCGCTCATCAGGACTTCTCCTTCTTTAAGATGTTCGGCGATCTCGCCGAGGAAACGGCTGAGATTCAGACCATAGATTGCGGCGACGTCGGCCAGCGTGTCGAAGCGGGCCATCGCGCAGCCGGGACAGGCCATCCGATGGGCCAGAAAGACGCGTGTAACCTGCGGCCAGCGACGCAGCGTCTCCGCCACGGTCAGTCGCGCGTGCAGGTTCTGGCGGCGCATGGTCCGTCTCTCTCTAGCGTTGGCTGAGCAAGTCGGAGAAAGCGAGCACCTGCCCCCCCACCGACGCTGCCAGTTCTTGTGCGCGTGCGGCGTCGGCGACGGCCACGATGCCATGGCCCATGGGGGTGTGGAAGGCGTCGCTGACGACGAAAACGGCCTGCTCGGCCCGTAGCCATTCCTCTGTGTCATAATCGTGGACCCAAAAGGCGGCGACCTCTTCGGCGTGTGCAGCGTGATAGGCCACAAGGTCGCCAATGTCGTCGAAGCGCCGCGCTTCGCCCTGGCGTGTGACGTAGGCGGCGGCGAAGCGCGCTTCGTTGATGATCATGTGACACAGGTCGCAGACATCCTCGCCGTAGCGGATCTCAGGCGGCGCATCCAGAGATGGGCGCGGCTGGCAGCTTACGAGCAGCATGGCGAGGAGGGCGATCAGGGAAAGGGCGCAGGATCGCCCCACTTCCCAGCGGTCGCCGAGATCACTGGTTCGCAAGCGGGATCGGTGTTTCATAGGGCGCCTCGCTGGCGAAAGATGAGATAGGTGAACGCCAGAGGGAGGATCGTCCAGGCCAGCAAGATGATGAGGAAGAGGGCGCCCAGCCGGTCTCCGTAGGCGCGCAGCGCGTACAGGCCGGCCGGCCCCAGGACCTCCAGGCTGCCGCGGATGGCGAGGATGGCGGCCATCTTGAAGACCTGTAGGGGATTGAGCAGGGCGAGGGCGAAGAGGGTCTGGATGTCGATGCGCAGCACCAGCGCGCTGCCCATCAGGCCCAGATCGCCGCCGAAGACGAGCATCAGCCACAGAAAGAGGGCCAGCGCGATCGCGGTCGCGCTGCGGCGCGCGACCGCCGAGAGGAGCATCCCCAGGCTGAGGGCGTTCAGGGCCAGCAGCCCGGCGAGGGCGACCAGGGCCAGGTAAGCGGCGGCGGACGCAGCGACGCCGCGCCAGACGATGACCAGGCCGCTGGCGCCAAAGCCGAGCGCCAGCGCGCCGAGGAGGCTGAGGCCCACCCCCAGATATTTGCCCGCAAGCAACTCGAGGTGGGTGATCGGCTGCGCCAGCAGGTAGAGCAAAGAGCCACGTTCGCGTTCGCTGGCCAGGCTGAGCGCGCCCAGGGTCAGCCCCATGAGGGGGACGATGAGCAGCACGAGGTTGATGAGGCTGGCGGCGGTGCGCCCGAAGCCGGCCGGGCCGGCCGTTCCCATCGTCGTCAGGGCCAGCCAGGCCAGGACGAAGGACAGGCTGGCGAAGACCAGGGTGTAGAGGGCCAGCCAGCGATTGCGGCGCGCGTCGCGCATCTCCTTGCCGACGAGCGCGCTGACGATGTTCAGGTCGATCATGGCGCGGCCTCCTCTTCCACATCGAAATCGGCCACGGCGATGCCAGCCTGGAACAGCGCGTGGATCGGCTCGCCTTTGGCGTCGGGCGCCACCTGCACGTGAACGCCGCGCCCGTTGCGATGGGCCTGAAAGCCGCGCCGGGCGAGGGCCGCCAGCGCTGGCTCGATCGCTTCTCCCGCCAGATACAAGCGCAGCCCGAACGATTGGGTGGCTCTCTCCCCTTCGATGCGTTCCACCAGCCGCCCTTGCGCCAGCCGCAGGACGCGATCGGCCAGGGCAGCCACCTCGCCCTGACGATGGGAGGAGAAGAGCAGGGTGCGGCCAGCGTCCTTCAGGCCGGCCAACAGGCTCAGGAAGTCGGCGCGCGCTGGCGCATCGAGGTTGGCGGTCGGCTCATCGAGCAACAGCAACGGGGGGTCGCCGAGGAGGGCGATGGCCAGCGCCAGGCGTTGCTTCATGCCCCCCGACAGCGCGCGCACGGGCTGCGCGGCCTGGGCAGTCAACCCTACGCGTTCGAGCAAAGGAGCGATCGCGGATCGCGGCGCGCGCTTCAGCCGGGCATAGAAGTCCATCGTCTCTTCCACGCTGAGGTCGTCGTGGAAGTTCAGCTCCTGAGGCACGAATCCCAGCTGCTGGCGCGCGGCGCGGCCCTGCAGGCGCACGTCGTAGCCAGCGACGCGCGCTTCGCCCGCGAAGGGCAACAGGCCGAGCAAACAACGCAGCGTGGTGGTCTTGCCGGCGCCGTTGGCGCCCCACAGCGCGACCGCCTCGCCCTCGGCTACGTCGAAGGAGACGTGATCGAGCGCCAGGAGCGAACCGAAGCGCACGGTCAGGCCCTGCACATGGATCATCGCACACCTCCCCTGGAAGGACGTCGCCCGCGGGACGGCCAGAGCAGCAGCGCGCCGGCCGACGATAGCCCAAGGGCGACGACGCCTAACGGCCAGCGCGCTGGCGCGGATGTCGCTGGCAGGTCGGACGGCCAGGCGGGCGCCATGCGCGGCCGCGCGTCGACCAGCTTGGGCTGCGGTTTGATGAAGGGGAACGCGCGCGCCGCCAGCTCGATGGCCTGGGCAGCCGGGCTATAGGTGAAGAGACGCAGCGCGGCCTGCCGATCGACCAGGCTCTCGAACAGACGGTCGGCGTGGTACGCGATGTCACCGACGCCATCGCCGTCCGCATCGTAGCCAACGTAATCGCTCCAGTAGTTGCCGCGGTCGCCGACCGTCCAGAGATTGCCGTGTAACTGCCCGCCGCCGACGACGTTCACCGTCTCCTGGTTCTCGATGAAGCTGTTGTCGGTGAAGGAATTGTGCTGTATGGCTGGCATCAGGCTGATCGCGATGTCGTTGAAGGCGAAGGTGTTGCCGTAGAAGCGGCCGACGCTGTCGATCGCGCGCGGGGAGTTGTCGAGGAACGCCCCCACGCGGTTATCGAGGAAGAGGTTGCCTTCGATGAGGGCGTCGTCGACGTCCTTCAGGCCAACGCCGTAGCCGCTGGGGCCGCGATTGGCCTCGATCCGATTGTGGCGCAGGTGGAGGCGGCGGCTGTACATCAGGAAGGCGCCGACCGAGTTCCCCACCAGGCGGTTGCGCTCGATCAGGGCGTCGTCGCAGTACATGAAGTGCAGGCCGTAGCGCCCGCCCGTGAACAGGTTATTGCGGATGGTCAGCCGTTGCGCGTACCACAGGACCGCGTCGCGCCCATCCATCACGATGTTTCCCTCGATGAGGACGTCGTCGCTGTACCAGATGCGGATCGGGTCGCCGCGCCGCGGCAGGGGCAGGCGTTTGCTGTGAATGATGTTGCCGCGAATGACGGCGCGAGGGGCGCGCGCCGCGTAGACGCCGAAGAGGGTCTCTTCCAGACGGTTGTCGGCGACCACGGCGTCCGCGGCCTGAATGGCGACGCCGGAATTCTCGTCCTCCAACGAGTCGCCGCTGTTGCGGATGACGAAGCCACGCAGCTCGACCCGCGGTGCCATGATCGTGACCACGGTGCCGCGCCCGCCCCCGTCGAGGACCGGCTGCTCGCGGCCGAGCAGTCGGACGGGCCGATCGATGACGAGGGGGCCGGCGTGGCGGCCGCCGTGGACGATGATCGTGTCGCCCGCGCGGGCCTGCGCCAGCGCCGCAGGGATCGCGCGGAAGGAGGTGACGCCGTCGACGGCGCCTTCCGCGACGACCGAGAGGGTTCGCCCTTCATCCTGAGCGGCGAGGGGACGCGCGCTGGCGATCAGGATCAGCGCGATCGCTGCGATCGTCCAGCGCGCGCGCCGCGCGCGCGCCAGCGTCATGCGATGCTCCGTTCGGGCGGCGCGCCTTCGATCGCAGCATCGACCAGCGGTTTGTAGGCGCGCCGTTGGAAATAGAGGCCAGCCAGGATCAGGGCCGAGGCCAGCAGCGCCAGGATGAAGCCGCGGTCGACGGCGGCCACCGTGCGGAACTGGCCGATGACCCCTTCCCCCAGCACGGGCGGCACGAACGGCTTAATGGCGGCGCTCAGCGGCGCGCGCGGATCGAGGTTCTGGCCGAAGGCGCGCAGCCACAGGTAGAGGTCGCCCAGGAAGATCGCCGGGAACGCCAGCGCCGGCAGCGTGAGCAGGGCCGCGAACGGGCTGTGCACGTAGATGGCGGCCAGGATCAGCAGGGAGAGGACGGCGACCGCGAAGATGCTCAGCGAACGCTCCAACTGCGCCGCCTCTCCCAGCGGCCGCATGCCGATGTAGTGGTTGAGGCCATCGATCTCGCGCACATCGCCGGTCAGACGGTTGAGATACACCTGCACCTGCAGGCCGCGCGGGTATTGGGGAGCGATCAACGTCATGCGCCAGTAGGGCACGAAGATCGACGTCAGCAGGCAGAAGGCGGCCAGCGCGAGCAGGACCGTCGGCAACAGATAGCGCAGCCGTTCCATGCTCTCCGGCGTCGGCGGCGTACGCGGCCCGATGATGCGCTCGAGTCGTGGGTTCATTGGAACATCCTCACGGTTTGACGAGGAAGTATCCCGCCATCTCCAGGTGCAGCGCGGAGCAGAACTCGGTGCAGTAGTAGGTGTAGACCCCGTCCTGCGTCGCATCGAACTCGAAGGTGGCGGACTCGCCTGGCTCCAGGCTCAGGCTGATGTTGTAGCCGGGCAGGGCGAACCCATGCGTGGCGTCGCGAGCGCGTTCGATGTTGGTGATGTGCCAGATCACATGGTCGCCCTTCTGGACCTCGATGCGCTCCGGCAGGAAGTGGCTGCGCACCGCCGTCATCCAGATCTCGACCGTGTTGCCGCGGCGCTCGACGCGCTCCTGGCCCGATTCAACGGCGTGGGCGTCTTTGGCCTGGGCATGCGGATTCCAGCCGATCTCCGGATAGACCTCCCAGGCTTTCAGCTTATCTGCCTTGATGATCTGCGTGTAGTGCGGCTCGCCCAGGCCGATCGGCATGTCGTAGAGGAGCTGCATCTTCTCGCCGGGCTGCTCGATGTCGATCAATTGGAAGTTCTGGGGGAGCAGCGGGCCAACGTTGAGGAAGCGATCGACCGACCATTTGTTCATGGCCACCAGGTAGCGGCCGTCGGGGCTGGCGGTGTCCCCTTCAGCGGCGGCGATATGGCCGACGTTGTAGTGCGCCGGCGTCTTAGCGACGAGCGACCAGGCCGGCTCGCTGTGTTTCTCCTGGTAGGGGCCGCCCAACGTCCAGCGGGCGACGGCGCTATCGAGGAAGAGGCTGGTATACGCGTAGCCTTTGTCGTCGAACTGGGTGTGCAGCGGCCCCAGGCCCAGCTCGACCTGCGCTTCCACGACGTCGTCGAGCTGAAGGATGGGCACGCCGTATTCGTCGGCCTCCGTCGTCCCCTTGGCGATGGCGTCCTGGATCTTTTGGAAGCTGTAGACGGTGACATGGGGGTCGAGCTTGCCGCTTACCACGACGTACTCGCCGCCGGGGGTGACATCGGCGCCATGCGGGCTTTTCGGCTCCGGCGCGAAGTAGAGCAGCCCTTCGGCGATCGCGGTCTGGAGGGTGATCACGTTGAAGTTGTTGATACGCTCGACCTTGCCGGCCGTCACAACCTCGGCCGCCTTCTTCAAGTTGATGATGTGCAGGTAATCCAGGTCGCTTTGTGAGACGCCAGCTTCGAAGGGTGGATTGCCAGCTTCAATTCCCCCGGTCGCCATCTCGGTGTTGAAGGAGTTGCAGAAGATCCATCCCTCGCTGACGAGCTTGCCAGCGTCGCACAGGTCCTGCCAGTAGGGAGGCAGCTCCATGGCGAACGATTCGTCGACGAGGATGCGGCCCTGCGCGCGATCGAACTTCCAGAAGGTCACCGAACCGCGATATTCTTGAGCATATTCGTCGAGCGAGGCGTACTTCCACCCTAAGGGGGTGGCGTACTGGCCGCCCTCGATCACCCATTCCGTGTTGGGGGTGACGAAGGTGCCGCCATGGTCGTTGATGGCGATGGGGTTCTTGACGATCTGTTTGGTCTCGAAGTCGCGCAGATCCACGACGGCCACGCGCGCGTTGGCCTTATCGCCGATGAAAAGGAACTCGCCATCGTACTCAGCGGCGGTCTCGCTGAGGGCGGGGTGATGCGTATCGGCCCAGGTGATCGGCTGCTCGCCGACGTTGCCTGCGGCGAGGACGGCCTGGGTATCCTGAGAGTATCCCCACCCCTGCCATGGCTCCGGTGTGAAGACGCCGATCACCTTGAGCAGGCGCATCGAAGGGATGCCGATGACGAGCACCTGTCCGGCCTGGCCGGTCGAGGAGAAGAGGACATATTCATCGAGCTTGCCGCTGGGGACGTAGGTCTTGAGGGCGGCTACTACGTCGTCGGGGGTCAACTCGCGCGCCCGGGCGATCGCGGCGGCGTCGCCCGACAGGTCCGGGGCGCCCGTCGCGGCCGGCTCGACGGTGGCAGCCGGAGCGCCGGGCTGTTGGACGATGAAGACGACGGCAGCCAGGACGACGATGACGATCGCGGCCACGGCTGCGAACGGCAGGTAGCGTTGCAGAGTAGGATTGCGCATGATGAGCCTCCTGGGGGAAGTGGCGATTAGCGATTAACGATTAACGATTGACGAGTGACGATTAACGAGTGATGCTGGGATGAGGATAAGGCGAGAGAGGGATTTTGTCTTTGTTGTAGCGCAAATAGAGGAAATATCAGGAAGCGGGAGTGGGGGGCAGGTCTTCGGCGATGGCGACGAGGGCGTGAGGGGAGCGGATGAGGACGCGCGCGCGGCCGCCTTCCACCAGACCCTGTTGTTCCCATTGGCTGAGGATGCGGCTGACGGTGTAGAGGGTGGCGCCCGTCATCTCGGCGAGGTCCTGGCGCGAGAGGGGAAGGTCAATGAGGACGCCTTCGTCGACCTTGCGGCCAGCCTGGCGAACCAGGCGGAGCAGGGTGCGCGCCACGCGCCGTTCCACGCGCTCGGTCGCCATCTCGCGCAGGCGATCCTGCAGCTCCTGGACGCGTTGCGCCAGCAGCCGCAGCGCGTTGATGGCCAGACGCGGGATGCATTCCAGGAGCTGGCTCATCGTCGCGCCGTCCCAGGCCAGCGCGTGGCAGTCATCGGTCGCCTCGGCGCTGGCGGGATACTCGCCCATCCCCAGAGCGGCCACGCCGCCGAACATGTCGCCCGCGCGGACGACGCGCAGGATCACCTGTTGTCCTTCGGGGGTGACCTGGACCAGCCGCGCCTGCCCGCTCAGCAAGACATATAAGAGGACGGCCGCGTCGCCCTGCTGAAAGAAGAAGCCACCGCGTTCGACGCGTCGATAGCTGGCGGCCTCCAGGATGCGGACGAGGTCGGCGGGCGCCAGGTCGCGAAAAAGCTCGATCTGGCGCAGCACCTCGATCTGTCTGGTGGAAAATTGTGTGAAAGACATGAGCAAATTCTACACCAAGCGGACGTCAGGGGAAAGGAGGGGGCAGGAAGTTTCTATCACCAGGTCGGCGCACAGGAAGGCCAGCAGCACATCGCCGCTGCCGTGCATCACCGCGCCGATCTCCAGAAAGGTATGGAACGCCTCGCCCCATGGCGCCGTACCTGGCGCTGGGGCGAGGCGCCTTGTCGCTCGCGTGTCACGTCAGTTGCGGCGCACCAGCGGCAGGTAGAGTCGCGGGCCGCGCACCACCACCACGCCGACATGGCCGGCGCCGTCCGTATAGCTGTACCTGCCTTCCGTCATGAACTGCCGCCGATAGACCTGCCCTGGCGTCAGCATGCCGCCGTCCCAGCCCAGGGTGCTGGTCAGCGGATCGAGGCTGCTGAGCGGACGCACGACCGGGTCCAGCACAGCGGTGAAGCCGCCTCCTCCCCACAGGAGGATGCCATCGCCTTGCGTGTGGTGGATGCGGCAGTTTCGCGCCTGGACGTCGTTGGACTCGATGCGCAGGCCCGAGCCGTCATCGCCAGCGTAGCCGATATCGCAGTGGGCCAGGCGCAGGCGACCGCCTTCCCGGACTTTGACGCCGCGCCAGGCGCCCGGCTGCCCGCGATCGGGGTCAGGGTCCGAGGACGATCGGCTGCTCGGCCGCGCCCTCCGCCACGACCGCGCTGCCATTTTGGATCTCCAGCAGTCCATAAGGCTCACTGTCATCTCTATTTTCGCGCCTGTCGTCGGGAAGTCAAGAGGATGGCTGACAGTGATGCTATGCAGACATGAACGATTTCTGCGCCAAAAACGCGTCAGGGGGAAGGGACCTCCTGGTCAGATGACCAGAAGCGAGTCTGTCCATCTGTCGGACGCTCTCCGCCCGGATCGCGCCTACAATCGGAGTATACGATCATCTCTTGCCGAGGGGTTGCATTCTTGATTGACGGAGGATTCTGGCCATGAAGAAACTCATCATCGTCCTGGCGATCCTTGCGGTGGCGGCTGCCGGCGCATATATGGGATTGGGGCGACCCGGGCGGCCGGCGTCTGCGCCAGCGCAGGAGACCGTGGAAGCGCCTGTCGTAGAGGCGCCGACCGAGCGATCAGTGACGGCGGACGGCCGGGTGGCGCCCGTGCGCTTCGCCAACCTGAGCCTGCCGACCGGCGGCATCGTCGCCGAGGTGTTGATCGCCGAAGGGGATGAGGCGGCGGCCGGCCAGATCCTTCTGCGCCTGGAGTCCGCCCGTCAGCGCGCGGCGGTCGCTCAGGCCGAAGCCACGCTCCAGAGCGCGCAGGCGCGCCTGGCCGAGCTGCGAGCCGGCTCCCGTTCCGAGGAGGTCGCCGCCGCGCGCGCGGGCCTTGAGGCCGCGCAGGCGACTCTGCGCAAGGTGCAAGAAGGCCCCGACGAAGCGCAGATCATCAGCGCGCGCGCCGACCTGGCCAACGCTGAGGCTGCTCTGCGCCAGGCGCAGGCCGCCTACGATCGCGTGAGCTGGAGCAACGATATCGGCGCGCGACCTGAATCGGCCCAGTTGGAACAGGCGACCAACACCTACACCGCCGCTCAGGCCCGCCTCGCCGATCTCCTGCAGGGCGCGACCGCCGCCGACATCGAGGCCGCCCAGGCAGGCGTGCGCCAGGCGCAGGCCGAGCTGGAGTTGCGCCAATCGGGCGCTCGTCAGGAGAGCATCCTGGCCGCCGAAGCCGACGTTGCCATCGCCGCTGCTGGCCTTGAACAGGCCCTGGTCGCCCTCAGCGAGACCGAGCTGAAAGCGCCGTTCACCGGCACGGTCGCGGCCCTCGCCGCCAAGGTCGGCGAGGAGGCGGCGCCCGGCGTCCCTATCGTGCGGCTGGCCGACCTCACCGAGTGGCGTATCGAGACCGACGACCTGACCGAACTGGATATCGTCGCTGTGCGTGAAGGGGCCGCCGCCACGATCACCTTCGACGCCATCCCTGAGCTGGAGCTGCCCGGCCGCGTTGAACGGATCAAGGCGATCGGCGAGAATAAGCAGGGCGACATCACTTACACTGTCGTGATCGCGCCCGAACAGACGGATGCGCGCTTGCGCTGGAACATGACCGCCTCCGTCGTGATCGTCGGCGACTAGGCGGAAGGGATAGGAGCGTGCGATGTTGAAGCGTGAGGAAGAAGATCGCAGCATCCTCCGTGACTCGACCACCACCTGCTCGCGCCGCCGCTTCCTGTCCCTGGCTACGCGGGCCGCCGCTGGCGCGCTGCTGGCGGCCTGCGCGCCAGCGACGCTGACCAGGCAGCCCGCGCCCGCTTCCCCGCGCTGCGCCGATGAAGTCGTCCAATTGGTCTACCAGGATTGGCGCACCGAGTGGTTCCCTCCCCTGGCGCAGCGCATGCTGGCGCGCTTCCACGAGACGCATCCCCGCATTCGCGTCTTCTATCTGCCCGATCCCGAGAATATCGAGGAGCGCATGCTGGCAGACATGCAGGCTGGCACGGCGGCCGATGTCTTCCAGGGCTGTTGTACGTTCTTCCCGATCTGGGCGCAGAAGGGATACACCCTCGATCTGCGCCCCTACGTCGCCGCCGATATCGACGCCGCCACGATCCAGGATTGGGACCCGGCTCAGTACGGCGCCCTGTTCACGCGCGACGGCCGCCAGTTCGGGCTGCCCAAATATCACGGCGCGCTGGCTTTGTACTATAATAAAGACCTGTTCGACCGCCATCGCATCGCCTATCCCGAGGAGAATTGGGATCATGACGATTACCTGGCGGCGATGCGTCTGCTTGCGCGCCCGACGAGCGAGCGGGAGGAGCCTGATCGCCTGTGGGGCAGCATGATCGACATCTCGTGGGACCGCGTCCAGGTCCATGTCAACAGTTGGGGCGGCCATCTGGTCGATCCGGACGATCCCACGCGCTGTCGTCTGGCCGATGAGGAGGCGCTGGCGGCGATGGAATGGATTCGCGCCCGCATGTGGGACGATCGGGTGATGCCCAGTCGTCTGCAAGTCCACAACCTGAGCACGCGCCAGGCGTTCGCCAGCAGGCGGCTGGCGATGGTCGAGGATGGGTCCTGGGCGCTCAAGGACATCCTGAGCCAGGCCGATTTCCGCGTGGGCGTCGCTCCCTTCCCCGCTGGCCCGGCGCGGCGGGCGACCCTCGCCACCACGGACGGCTTCGGCATTTATGCGCAGACGCGCTGCCCTGATGCGGCCTGGGAGCTGGTGAAATTCCTGACCGGCCCCGACTATGGGCGAGCCATGGCCCAGGCGCACTTCCTGCAGCCGGCCCGTTTCTCCCTCGTCAACGACTGGATCGGCTACGTCCTCGCCGAGTTTGCGGATAAGACGACGGAGGCGGACCTGGCCGCCTTCGCCCATGGGCACGAGCATGGTTACTCCGTCACTGCGGAGATCTTCGCCAACATGGCCGACGCGCGGCAGCTCGTCTACGCCGCCTGGGACCAGATTTTCACCCTGGGGCAGGCTCCTGTCGACCAATTGCGCGAGGTCTGCCGGCAGATCGACGCGAGCCAGGGGGGAGGGTAGCGTGTTGGCAACTCCGCCGTCCGCGCGGCCGTCGCGACCTCGCCAGGGCAGCCTGTATACCAAGATCATCGGCTGGTCGTTCGTCCCCACCGCCATCATTTTGATCGCCGTCGCCTGGGTCACCTTTTACGCTTATCAGCGCGTGACGGAGGACCTGGTGATCGAGCGCAACCGCGAGCTGGCGCGCCTCTCGGCCAGCCAGTTGGCGACCGGCCTGCGCGAGTACGCGGATCCGCTCAATTCCCTCGCGCGCGTCGCCGCCATCTATAGCGGAGATCCGCTCGCCCAATCCACAGCTCTGCAGCAGGCGCGCAATCGCCTGGTCGCCTTCGACGCGGGCGTCGTCGTCCTCGATCACCTGGGGCGCGTCGTGGCAGCCGCCCCCGACCGTCCCGAGATCCTTGGCCTGGATTGGTCCGGCCGCGCCTATTTCCGGCAGATGATCCACGCCCCCGGCCCGGCCTTCTCCGATGTGGTCGTCGATGGGCCTGAAGGGGATCCGGTCGTGGTGATCGCGGCTCCGATCATCGGCCCGCAGGGCGAGTTTGTGGGCGCCCTCGCGGGCATGGTTCGTCTGGGCGCGACCGCTATCAGCCCCTTCTATGCGGGCATCCTCCGGTTGCGCCTGGGGGAGAGCGGCGCCTTCTACCTGGTGGACGGCCGGGGTACGGTCATTTATCACTCGGACGCCGGGCGCGTGGGCGAGAATTTCGCGGATCGTCCCGTCGTCCAACGGGTCCTCGCTGGCCAGATCGGCAATCTGCGCGCGCGCGATGGCGACGGCGAGGACCTGCTGGCCAGCTTCGCGCCGGTCCCCGGCGCCTCCTGGGGCCTCGTCAGCGAGGAGAAGTGGTCGACGCTGATGAATCCCAGCCAGGGCTATCGGCGCTTCTTGCTGATCCTGTTGGCGTTGGGGGTGATCGTCCCGGCGATCGTCGTCACCGTCGGAGTGGGGCGGATCATGCGCCCGATCAACGAGATGATCCGCGCTGCCCAGGCGGTGGCTGCCGGACGCTTCGGGCAGACGATCGTGGCGCAGACCGACGATGAGTTGGAGGAGCTGGCGACCCAGTTCAATCGGATGTCGGCGCGGCTCCAGGAATCGTACGCCACGCTCGAACGTAAGGTGGCCGATCGCACACGCGAGCTGGCGACCCTCAACGCCATCGCCATGGTGGTCAGCCGCTCCCTCGACCTGCGTGATGTCTTGCAGGACGCCCTGGCGAAGACGCTGGAGGCAATGGCCATGGAGGGAGGGTCGGCGTTTCGCATTGACGGCGTTGGGGAGCGGCCGGCAGGGCAACCGACCTTAACCTTGATGGCGCACCAGGGCTTGTCCGCCGACATTGTCGAGCATCTCGCCCATCTGCAATGGGAGGGCAGCGCCATGGAGCAGGCAGCCCACGAGAGCCAGCCGGTCGTGAGAGAGGCGGCGGCCTATACGGAAGGGCCGTTCAAGGATGGGCTGATCCGCGCGGGATGGCGGCTGGTCGTGAGCGTCCCGCTGATGGCGAAAGGGCGCACGCTGGGGGCAATCAACCTCGTCTCGCGCACCCGACGCGCCGTGACGCCGGACGAGTTCAACCTGTTGGCGGCGATCGGCCAGCAGGTTGGCGTCGCCGTCGAGAACGCTCGCTTGTACGAGGAAGCCGAGCGCGCCGCCGCCGCCGCCGAACGCAGCCGGCTCGCGCGCGAGCTGCACGACGCCGTGACGCAGACCCTCTTCTCGGCCAGCCTGATCGCCGATGTCCTGCCGCGCCTCTGGGAACGCAACCCTGACGAAGGGCGTCGTCGCCTGACCGAGCTGCGCCAGCTCACGCGCGGCGCCCTGGCCGAGATGCGTGCGCTCCTCCTCGAGCTGCGCCCTTCCGCCTTGGCCGACGCTAACCTGCCCGACCTGTTGCGCCAGTTGGCGGAGGCGGCCACAGGCCGCGCGCGCATCGCGATTCAGGTCGACGTGCAGGGGGGGTGTTCACTGCCGCCGGACGTCCAGATCGCCCTCTATCGCATCGCGCAGGAGGCGCTCAACAACGTCGCCCGCCATTCCGGCGCCAGCGCGGCGTCGGTCTGCCTGCGGTTGCCTCCCGCCGCTGACGCTGTCGAACTGACGATCGCCGACGACGGGCGCGGCTTCGCGACGGCGGCCGCTGGCGATCACTTCGGCCTCGACATCATGCAGGAGCGCGCCCAGGCCATCGGCGCCACCCTGCACGTGGACAGCGCCCCCGGCCAGGGCACTCGGGTCACGGTTGTGTGGCCAGCGCCGACCCCCGCCCGGCCGTAATCCACAGAGCCAGCCCTGCCAACGCGATCCCTCCTACCGCCGCAAAGAGGGTTGCTCCTCCCCAAGCCTGGTAGATGATCCCGCCCAGGAAGGCGCCGGCCGCCGCGGCCAGTCCCAGCGCTGTGGCAGTGAACATCCCCTGCGCGGTCGCTCCCATCCCTGGCGGAGCGATGGCATGGGCGTACGAGACTCCTGCTGCCCACAAAGCGGAGAAGGTCGGCCCGTGCAACAGTTGCAAGAGCACGGCCATCCATGGCGCCGTCATCAGCGCGTAGCCACAGGAGCGCGCGACGCAGGCCACGAGCGCGAAGGTGAGCAACCCGCGCGCCCCCCATCGCCGCAACAGCCGATCGGAGAAGAAGAGGACGGGCATCTCGCTGACGGTGCCTGCAGCCAGCGCCAGCCCCATCAACGATTCGCTGCCGCCGATGTCGCTCATGTAGAGAAACAGGAAGTTGTTGGTCAGCGAGATGCCCATACCGCCCAGCAGGACCGTCAACAAGAAGATGACCCACTGGCGGTTGGCGAGCAGCGCGCGCAGCCCGCTCATGAAGCGGACGCCCAGGCGCGCGCGGCGGACGGGGAGGCGCGTGGCGATGAGGAACCCGCTTCCCATCCACAAGAGATAGCCAGCGAAGATCGCCGGGAGGCTGGTCTGTTCGATCAGGACGCCCATGATCGGTCCGGCCACTCCCCAGCCGATGGCGCCCCACACCCGCTGTCGGCCGTACTGGTCGCGGCGTGGTCCGAGCAGGCCCAGCACGGTGTTATCGACGAGTGGAATGATGGGCGCGCCGCAGAAGGCGTAAAGAGCTGCCAGCGTCACAATCCAGGGAAAAGAGGAGGCGCGCGCCAGCGCCAGGACCGCCATCCACGCGCTGGCGATCGCGATCAGGAACAACGCCCGATGGCGTTGAAGGGCGTCAGCCGCTGCGCCCCATAGCGGCGCGCTGAAGAGGGTGATCAGGGGCGAGATGCCGATCAGGAACCCGATCTGGGCGCCGGTCAGCCCAAGCTCGCGATAGTACAAAGCCAGAAATGGGACGAGCGAGGCCCCCGCCGCGTAGAAGCAGAAGTAGAACGCCTTGGGCCAGAACAGCGCGCGGTCGATGGACGGCAGGCGCGCGCGAAACCCCTCCTTCCCTGAGCGGTGGGCCTGTTCGGATGCGGCGATGGGATCGTCAGCGGCCCCTCTCATCGGATCGGGTAGTTTCCGTATTCGCGCACCGCCTCGTACAAAGCGACGAGGTTGGCGGCCGGGATGCGCGCCTGGACGTTGTGGATAGTGTTGAAGACGAAGCCGCCGCCGGGCCCGAAGATGCGGATGCGCTCGCGCACCTCGGCTTTGACCTGTTCCGGTGTGCCGAAAGGCAATGTCTTTTGCGTGTCGATGCCGCCGCCCCAGAAGGTGATGCGATCGCCGAACTGCTGCTTGAGGCGGCGCGGGTCCATCTCCGCGGCCGAAGTCTGTACCGGATTGAGGATGTCGAAGCCGGCCTCAATGAAATCCGGCAGGAGCGCCGTCACCGAGCCGCAAGAGTGGATGAAACACTTCCACCGCGTGTGCTGATGGATCCAGTCGTTGAGCTGTTTATGGAAGGGTTTGTAGAGATCGCGGTAGGTCTGCGGCGAGATGAAAGGCCCCGTCTGCATGCCGAAGTCGGTGCCGGTCACGAAGAGAGCCGCCACGCGATCGCCCACCACGCTGTAAAATCTCTCCAGGTTGGCCAGGGCGATCTCGCATTGGCGCTCGAAGACGCGGTAGACATAGTCGCGGCGCGTCACTGTGCTCATGTACCATTCGGCGACGTCGCGAATGCCTTTGGGGTGCTTGAGCCAGGGCGCTGGCACCAGGGCGATGTCGCCGAAGCCAGTGCTGCCGATGTTGGCCAGGATCGCTTTATCGGTCTCCGTGTACAGGCGCTCGGCCTCGCGACGGAAGTAATCGAGGTCGTCGTCGCTGAGGGGGCCGAATTCTTCCAGGTTGTCTTCGGGGTTGAGGCGACTTTCGTCGATCGGCGGCTGACGGATGATGGTGTCGAAGTAGAAACCGTCCTTGGGCATGCGTCCGCTGGGAGGCGCGGTCTTGTCTCCCTCTGGATACATCAGGATGTCGCCGTTAGGCTCAGGATCGGTGTTGAACGCGGCGGGGACGAGCACAGGCGTGCCGTCGAAGAAGGTCCATGGCTTCCACCCCTCGTTCTTGAACCCGAAAAGGGTGGTGGGACGGCCGAGCGCAACGACATCGACGCCCAGCGCGTCCATGAGATCGGGCTGGATCTCGCCCAGCATCTGGTACGGCTCGATCACTTTGACCGGCGTGCCCGGCGGGTCCAGGTGCAGCGCCTGGCGCAGTTGATAGACTGAGCTGACGTGCATGCCGGTGGTGGCGCTGCCGCCCAGATCGAGGGGCACGCGGTCCGGTTCCTGGTGGTTGAGCGCGCGCAGCACGCGCTCGCGTGATGTAAGCATCCTACGCCTCCTTGCGTCTGCTGTCAGAGAGGAGTCGGTTCCTGCCATCGATCTCCCAACGTGCGGCTGGGACCCGAGGCGTTCGCCTGGTCGTTCGGCCGCGCACAGCCAAACCGCCGGAAGGCTCGAGTCCGCAGGTCTGCCCCCAATCTGAGGTGTGGATCCCGTTGCAGGTTGAGGGAGCGAGTATAACTCTCGATGGATTGTAGCACAATTCGCCTCCGCTTTTCATTCACGGCAGCGATTTGGTACGTTAGATTCCATCGCGGCGGCGAGGCGATGGGTATAGTGGGGGAGGGTAACGAGTAACGAGTAACGAGTGACAATTGAGGGGGCATGATGGCAAGGAAGGTTGTTAAGAGCGAGGCGGAGTGGCGGGAGCAGCTCTCTCCTGAGCAGTTCCAGATCCTGCGCCGGAAGGGGACCGAGCGCGCGTTCACGGGCCGGTATTGGAACACTAAGACCCCAGGCGTTTACCGCTGCGCGGCCTGCGGCGCCGAGTTGTTCAGCTCCGATACCAAGTACGATTCGGGATCGGGATGGCCCAGCTTCTGGGCGCCGGTCGACGAGGCCAATGTCGAGCTGGCCGACGACTTCAGCCATTTTATGCATCGTACAGAGGTGTTGTGTGCGAGCTGCGGCGGCCATTTGGGGCACGTGTTCGAGGATGGCCCCGCGCCCACGGGCCTGCGCTATTGCATCAACTCGGCTGCGTTGCAGCTCGAGCCGAAGGAGAAAGACGCGGCTTGACCGAACCGTCGCCAGCCCCGCGCCCTTCCTTCACCATCGGCGACGTTCCCGTCTACGGCGATCTGGTCCTCGCTCCCATGGCGGGGGTCTCCGACCAGCCGTTTCGTGCGCTCTGTCGTCGCTACGGTTCGGCGCTCAGCTATACGGAGTTCGTTCCCGCTGAGACGATCGCCAGCCTGCCGCGGCTCGACCAGCGCACGCGGCGCATGCTCAGCTACCACCCTGCGGAGCGGCCGGTCGTGTTTCAGCTCTTTGGCGCCGACGAGCGGGCGATCGTGGAGGCGGCGCGCCGCGTTGCTGACCTGGGACCTGACGTCATCGATCTGAACATGGGTTGCCCGGAGCGCGGCATCGCGCGGCGCGGGGCTGGTGCCGGGCTGTTGCGCGATGTCCCTAAGATCGCGCGCCTCTTTCGCTCCTTGACCGCCGCGCTAGACATCCCTGTGACCGGCAAGATCCGCCTGGGGTGGGACGACGCCAGCCTCAACTATCTCGAAGTGGCGCGCGCGCTGGCGGACAACGGCGCCGCCCTGATCGTCGTCCATGGCCGCACGCGCGCGCAGGACTATAGTGTTCCCGCCGCCTGGGAGCCGATCGCCGCCGTCAGGCAAGCGGTCGCTATCCCCGTGATCGGCAACGGCGATGTGCGCTCGATCGCCGACGCGGAGCGCATGCGCGCCCTGACCGGCTGCGACGCTGTGATGATCGGACGCGGCGCCCGCGGCAACCCCTGGATCTTCGCCCGTCGCGATCGCTCCCAGGTCCCGCTCCCCGAAGTCGTCGCCGTCATCATCCAGCACCTCCAGGCGATGCTCGCGTTCTATGGGGACCCATTGGGCCTGATCCTCTTTCGCAAGCACCTCGTCTGGTATTGCGCAGGCTACGAGGGCAATCGCGCCCTGCGCGACGCGCTCGTACGCTGCGACGACGTCGCGCGCTTCTGCGATTTGTTGCATCAATACGCTGGCCTGTGATCCCCCGCTCTCTCAACAGGATGTTTCCCAATTCCGGCGCCAGAAGCCCCCTCCTGGTTGGATTCGAGGCTCTGCCGCGGCGCAGCCAGGCCGCTTGCAGGCTCGGACTTGGAGACCTCCTCCTGATTCGAGGTGGGCTTATCTCAACATAAAATCATTGCGCAGTTGACCAAGATCGTGTATGATTATCTTATCGTTAATACGCTTTGAAAGGAGGTGACGCCCTGTCTGGGGAACGCTTAACAACTGAATAGCCACCAAAGGAGGTAGTTTTCGGCATGAGCGCAACCGTGATCGTTCGTCTTATCGGATTCATCGTCTTTGGTCTCATTGGCTGGCAGGTTGGCGCTGTTATCACGGGGGCTTCTACTCCTACGCCAGCATCAGCGCGCGTGATCGTCCCTCTGGCCTCGATGGGGGCGTTGTTCGGAGCATTTATCGCTCCCTGGATCACCCTGAAGCCAGCGGCCTTCACCAAGCGCATGATCCGGCAGTTGCCTCCACAGCAAATCCTGGCTGGCACCCTTGGGCTGGGCGTTGGCTTGTTGATCGCAGCCCTGCTGGCCTGGCCTCTTTCTTTGCTTCCCTCTCCTTTTGGCAAGATCCTTCCTATGCTGGGCGCGATCATCTTCGGTTATCTGGGCATCGCTGTCATGATCCTGCGCCACAAAGAGATCTTCGCCCTTTTCAGCGGCCGCGGGGATTTGGAGAAGGGAGGACCGATCCTGGCTGAGGCGACGGAGGCGCCAGTGCTCCTGGATACGAGCGTCATCATCGATGGCCGGATCGCTGACATCAGCCATACGGGATTCATCCCTGGGCCTTTGATCATCCCGCGTTTCGTTTTGAACGAACTGCAGTACATCGCCGATTCGCCCGACCCGTTGCGACGCAATCGCGGCCGACGCGGCCTGGATATGTTGAATCGGATGCAGAAGGAGTCCGTGGTGCCGGTGCGCATCGCGGACCTCGATGTCGAGGAGGCGCGACAGGTCGATGAGAAGCTGATCCGCCTTGCCCAGCGGCTCTCTTGCCGCATCATCACCAACGATTTCAACCTCAATCGTGTAGCTGGCTTGCAGGGGGTCAAGGTCCTCAACGTCAACGAGCTGGCTAACGCCGTCAAAGCGGTCGTCCTCCCCGGCGAAGCCTTGCGCGTGTACATCATGCAGGAGGGTAAGGAGGTCGGTCAAGGGGTTGGCTACCTCGATGATGGCACGATGGTCGTCGTCGAGAATGGCCGTCATTACATGAATCAGGAGATCGAGGTCCAGGTCACGAAGGTGCTCCAGACCAACGCTGGCCGTATGATCTTCGCCCAGCCGGATGGTAAGGGATCATGAAGGTCATCACCCTTTCGCAACAATTGGGCAGCGGCGGCGACGCGATCGCTGCCCAGGTGGCGGCTGACCTTTACCTGGAGGTGATCGACCACGGTCGTCTGCGCCGCGCGGCCGTGGTCGCGGGGGTCTCAGAGCTGGCATGGGCCGAGTTGGAAATGATCGGCCGCGGCGACTTGGTCGACCGTTTGACCAAGGCGTTGCGCCGGGTGCCTCCGACTGCGCCCGCAGAACAGGAGCCGGTCGCCCTATCGGCCAACCTCTCCGGCCCGCTTGATGGCCTCTTCGTGCCCTTCTTGCCGCCAGCAGCGGTCGCTCTCGCTGGCTCGGTCCGCATCCTGGAACAGGTCGTGCGCCATTTGGCCGACGTCGGCAGCGTCCTTTTCGTGGATAATGGCGCTCAGATGATCCTGGCGGGCCGCGATGACGTGTTGCACGTGGCGGTGATCGCGCCCTTCGAGCAACGTGTGGCGGCCGTGCAGGCGCGCAACGGCAGCAGCCTGGCCGAAACGCGTCGCCAGGTCAGGTCCAGCGATCGCAACCAAATCGAGTATCTGCGCCGTTTCTACCAGGCGCGCTGGGATGATCCACTGCTCTATCATCTGGTTGTGAACACCGGCCAACTGACGATCGCGCAGGCGACAGCGACCATCGTGGCCGCAGCCCGAGAGAAATTTGCAGCCTGATAGAATGAACAACCGCGGTTCTCGTTCCTTCGTCCCCAATCCAATTACCGAGGAGTGAACCTGTCATGCCATTGCGGGTCTACAACACGCTCACGCGATCGCTCGAGGAGTTCCGCCCCATCGAAGACGGGGTCGTGCGCATGTACGTCTGCGGCCCTACGGTCTATGACAAAGCGCACGTCGGCCACGCTATGTCGGCGGTGGTGTTCGATGTGATCCGTCGCTATCTGGAGTATCGAGGGTATCGCGTCATTCATGTCATGAACTTCACCGACGTCGATGACAAGATCATTCAACGCGCCAACAAGCTGGGCGAGGACCCCATGCGTCTGGCTCAACGTTACATCGACGAATTCATGGACCACGCGCGCGCGCTCAACCTGTTGCCGGCGACCTTCTATCCGCGCGCGACCCAGGAGATCCCTCAGATCATCGAAGTGATCCAAGGATTGATCGACAAAGGGTATGCCTATCCTGCCAACGGCGATGTCTATTTCCGCGTCCGCTGCGATGATGACTACGGCAAGCTCTCGCATCGCAACGTGGACGAGCTGCGCAGCGGCGCGCGGATCGCGCCCGATGAGCGCAAGGACGACCCGCTTGACTTCGCTCTGTGGAAGGGGGCCAAGCCAGGCGAGCCGGCCTGGGACAGCCCGTGGGGACCGGGGCGGCCTGGTTGGCACATCGAATGCTCGGCCATGAACCTCCATCACCTGGGGCCGCAGATCGACATTCACGGCGGCGGCAACGACCTGATCTTTCCACATCACGAGAACGAGTTGGCGCAGAGCGAGAGTTTCACCGGCCAGCCTTTCGCTCGCTACTGGATGCACAACGGCATGTTGCAGCTCGGCGGCGAGAAGATGTCCAAGTCGTTGGGCAACCTGGTCACGATCGAGGAGTTCCTGGCCGAACATGAGGCCGATGTGTTGCGCCTGATCATCCTCGGATCGCACTACCGCGGCCCGTTGACCTTCACCGATGAGGTGGTCAGCCAGGGCGAGCGCGCGCTCGAACGGCTGCGTTCGGCGTTGCGCCCCAGCCAGGGGCAGACGGTGGACGGCGCCGCGGCCGCCGAACTGACGACGCAGGCGGCGCGCGCGCGGGAGCGTTTCGAAGCGGCCATGGACGACGACTTCAACACCGCGGGCGCGCTGGCGGCCCTGTTCGATCTGGTGCGCGCCATCAACTCGGCGCGCGATGCCGGCGTGGGCGGCGAGCCGTTCGCCGCTGCCCAGGAAACGCTGCGCGAGCTGGCGGGCGTCCTCGGCTTGCGGCTGACCGAGAGATCGGCCAGGGCAGGACAGGAGGCGGCCCCCTTCATCGATCTGCTCGTCGCTGTGCGCGCGCGCCTGCGCCAGGCCAAACAATGGCAACTGGCCGACTTCATCCGCGATGAATTGGCCGCGCGCGGCGTGGCGCTCGAAGACTCGCCCCAGGGGACGACCTGGCGCTTCCAGGGACCATGAACGAGACTCTGTATGGACGACGTTCGGTGCTCGAGGCGCTGCGCGCCGGACGACGCCGGGCCTGGCGGTTGTTCGTCGCGGAGGGCGCCCAGACCCGCGGGACCCTTTCCGAGATCATCGAGACCGCTCGCCAGCGCGGCCTCTCGATCCAGACGGTGCGTCGCGCCGAGCTGGAGCGCGTCGTCGGCAATGATCATCACCAGGGGGTCGCGCTGGAGGCGAGCGCTTATCCCTACGTCGACCTCGACGAGGCGCTCGCGGCTGGCCGGGCGCGCGGCGAGCCATCCTTCCTGCTCATGCTCGATCATGTGCAGGATCCCCAGAACCTGGGGACGCTGCTGCGCACGGCCGAGGCCGTGGGGGTGCATTGCGTCATCTTGCCCGAACGGCGCGCCGCAGGCGTCACGCCAGCGGTGAGCAACGCATCGGCGGGGGCCGTCGAGCACCTGGCAGTGGCTCAGGTCACGAACCTGGCGCAGACGATCGAGGCCCTCAAACGGCAAGGGGTCTGGATCGCCGGGCTACAGCCGGCGCCCAAGGCCATCCCCTATGATCAGGCCGATCTGCGCGGGGCGTTGGCGCTCGTCGTGGGCAGCGAAGGCGAAGGGTTGAGCGCCCTGGTGCAGGAGCGTTGCGATTGGCTGCTGATGTTGCCGATGCGCGGGCGGATCGCGTCGCTCAACGCCGCCGTGGCAGGGTCGATCGTCCTCTACGCCGCATGGCGAGCGCGAGCGTCGTGAGGATCCTTCTTCTCGTCCGTTGGCTGGTCGCGATCGGCTTGTTCCTGGCCTTCGGCGGCCTGCTCGGGGCGCCGTTCATCCGTCCCGCGTTCCTCGCGGCTGCTGGCGATCCCTCGTTTGTTTCCTCGTCGTTCGCAGAACCGCCGATCGCGCGGTTGTCGGCTGCGCTGGAAGGTTGGGCCGCCGATGGCGGCGCTGTGATCGTATCGACCCCTGCTCAGCGTCTGTGTCTGCGCCTGACTGGCGCCGAGCTCCCTTGTTCCTCGCTCGCGGTCGCTCCCCCTGGCGCCGTCAACGTCGAATCCGCTGCGTGGGCGCGGCTCGAGCGCCTGTTGGGCGGCGTGGGCTGGGTGATGGAGCGGCCCCAGCTATCGCCCGATGGACGTTGGCTGGCGGTGGCGCGCGCGCCCGCGGGCGCGGAGACTCTCCCCTGGGCCGAGCTGTGGCTGGCTGACGCGGACGGCGGCGCGCCGCGCCTGCTCGCCCGCGCTGGCGCATACTCCCCGCGCTGGTCGCCCGATGGCCGGACCCTGGCCTATCTGCGCGCCGGCTCCGTCTGGCTGCTCGATCTGAACACCCTTGCGGAGCGGTCCCTGGCCCTCCCGCCGACAGCCTGGCCCCCTCGCGTCGCCCAAGTCAACGTCGCTCCCTCGGCCATCCCGCCCGCGACGATCCGCGTCGCCCATCATCCGGCAAACACCTGTCGCGACCGCCCTGCCTGGGCGATCGACGTCATCCCCTTCGAAGAATACGTGCAGCGCGTCGTGCCCGCCGAGGTGCCGGCGCTGTGGCCGACCGCTGCCGTGTGCGCGCAGGCGATCGCCGCGCGCACTTATGCCTGGTATCAGGTGATCCGGCGCAGCGCTTATAGCTATGATGTGACCGACTGGACCGACTTCCAGGTCATGTGCGACGCGACCCATCTTGCAAGCGATGCAGCCGTGGCCGCCACGGCTGGCCAGCATCTGACGTACGCCGATCAGCCGATCCTGGCCCAGTACAGCGCTGAGAACGGCCATCCCACCCTCGACGGCGGCCTTCCCTATCTACGCGCCGTGCCCGATCCGGTCAGCCTGGGCAAGGCGCGCAGAGGCCACGGCCATGGCCTCAGCCAATGGGGCGCCTACCGCTGGGCCAGCCGGTACAACTGGGACGCCTTTCAGATCCTGGCCCACTACTATCAGGGCGCGGAGATACGCAATCCCGGCGAGCCGCCGCCGCCGCTTGTGGCTATGACTGGACCGTGGGCAGGCATGTACCACACGGGGCAGATGTTGTGGCTGGAGGCCAACGCCGCGCCGGCCAGCTCCATTCGCCGGGTCGTTTTCTGGGTGGATGGGCAGGCGCTGGCGGAGGACGCTGTCGGCGCCGATGGTTGGGGCGCGGCGCTGGCCCTCGACGCCCCGGGGGCTGGCGCCACGATCACCGTCAGCGCCGAGACCGTGGACGGCGCGAATGTGGTCGGCGTCAACACGTTGTGGGTCGGCGCTGACAGCCAGCCGCCGCAGGGCGGTGGGCTGTTGAAGCCGCCGACCACGCCGCCGCCGACGATCACGTTGCAGCTTCAAGCGACGGATAGCGGCCCGTCGGGCTTGCAGGGGATCGGGATCAGCGCAGCCTGGGTCTGGGAAGGAGAGGCGTTCAGCGGCGCGCCAGGAGGGCCACTCGATGATCCTGCGGCGAGCGACGGCCGGGCCTGGTGGGCGCCGGCTGGCGCGGGAGGCGTCTGGACCAGCCCGCCAGTGGAGTCGTTGCCGGTGGGGCGGATCTATCGCGCCCTGTTTCGTCTGCGGACAGGCGCGCCGCTGACCACGGCGCCCCTGGCGCGCCTGGAGGCGACGGCGCAACCGGAGGGACGCCTGCTGGGCCTGACCGATGTGCGCGGGATCAACTGGCGCGCCGCGGGCGCCTATCAGGACATGGCGGTCGATTTCTGGTACGATGCGCCGGCCGCGGCGGGGCTGCGGTTCGCGGTTCGCTTCACGGGCGCGACTGAGCTTGCCCTCGATCGCGTGCTGGTGGTCGAATATCCGACGCTGCAGCCGCCGCAAGGCGTCTGGCCGTTGCCTGAGGGCGCGCGCGCGGGCGCTCTCCTGGCGACAGTGTTCGATCGCGCGGGCAACTCCTCCGATCCGCAGCCGGTGGCGCTCCCCTACGGTGAGATGCCAGCTCCCGGCGACTGGAGCGACCTGCAGCCGACGGGCTGGGTCAGCCGGACAGTAGGGCTGGAGGCGCACGGGCGCGTGTGGGCGCGCGGCGGCTTCGAGCCGGCGGGCGCCGCCTGTCGCACCGCCCTCGGCGACGGCGCGAGCTGGAGCGCGTGGACGTTCGCCCGTTCCGATATGGCGGCGGGCGCAGTGATGTCCGTCACGCTGACGTGTCCGTTGGCGGCGCCTGGCGAGGGAGAGCGGCTGTGGGTGCAGATGCGGGCGGAGGACGTCCATGGGCGCGTGGGGGAATCGCCGCCGTTCACGCTGACGCTCGACACGCAGCCGCCCATCGTCTCTTTGCAGGCGACAGGCGAGGCAGGGGCGCAGGGGTGGTTCCTGGGGGCGATGACGGTGACCGTCGCGGTGAGCGATACCACATCGGGCGTGGCGTCGGCCTGGCAGCGCGCGGCTGGTGGAGAGCAGCAGCCCATCGGCGATCCGATCGTCGTCGCTGCTGGCGGCGTCACCGTGGTAGAGGCGCGTGCAGTGGATCGAGCGGGCTGGGAGGCCCAGCAGGCGCTGACGGTTGCGGTGGATCACGCGGCGCCAACGGTCGTGGTGACCGCGCCAGTGGTGACGGCCGCGCCTGTGATCGAGGTGCGCTGGCAGGGGAGCGATGACGCTGCGGGCATCGCCAGTTACGACGTGCAGGCGCGGCCGGACGGCCAGCCGGCGTGGACGACATGGTTGACAGAGACCGTGATGGAGTCAGGGGAATGGGCGGCGGGCGGCTGGTCTGGGGTCAGCTTTCGCGCGCGCGCGACGGATCGTGCGGGGCGATTGGGAGAGTGGTCGCTCGCGGTGCATGTGACGACCACGGCGCGAGCGTCGTTCCTGCCCATAGTCATCACAGTGGCAACCGAAGATGGATGATTATCGAGAATGGGCACGCTACGCTGAGCAAGACTGGCAACTGGCGACCTCTCTTTTTCGCGTTTGACAAGTGGGCGGGGGTAGATATAATCCAAGCAAGTGCGGGTGTAGTTCAGCGGTAGAACGACAGCTTCCCAAGCTGTATGTCGTGGGTTCGAGTCCCATCACCCGCTTAAGGAAGCAAGATGTAGCCCCTGCGGCGGCTTGGCTGCTGCAGGGGCTTTTTCATTAGCGATACGCTCTCTGAGGTTGGCCGCGCCGCAGCCTCAACGGCTGATGTGCATAGGCATGATCACGTGCGTGAACTCTTCAGGGCCGACGCCCACAGGACGCAGCACCCCTGGCGCGCTGGGACGCGTCGTCTCCAACGCGACTTGCGGGGTGCCGATCACGCTCAGCACGTCGATCAGATAGCGGGCGTTGAAGGCGATCTCGATGCCCTCCCCTTCGACGCTGACGGCTTCCACCTGGCTGATGTTATCACCATATTCCTGAGAGGTCGCGCTCAGGGTGAGCATCCCCGGCCGCGAGCCATCCCCTGGCGTGATCTGCAGGCGCACGATGTTGGCCGCGTCGCGCGCGAAGAGGTAAGCCAGGCGCACCGCCTTGAGGAACTCAGCGGCGTCGACGACCAGGCGCGTGTTCCAGCTCTTGGGCATGATGGCGGCGTAATCTGGGAAGTTGCTGTCGATCAACTGCGAGACGACGTCGACCTGCTGGAAAGACCCGCGCGCGGCGCGCGCGGCGGCGCCTGTTCCCTCGACTTTGCCCGTCAAGTGGAAGAGGACCTGGTTGCGGGCCTGGATCACGTGGATCAGGATGGGGGCGGTCTCATCGGCGTCGGCGCTGATGCGCGCGATCTCCTGCAGCGAGCGTGCCGGGATGATCACCGAAAGCCCGCCGCCGCTCGCGGTTTCCGCTGCCTGGCTGAGCCGGGTCGTTCGCACGGAGAGGCGGAAGCCGTCGGTGGCCGCCAGCGTCAGACGATCGCCTTGCAGGCGCGCGTTGACGCCGGTGAGCATGGGACGGCTGTCGTCGGTTGCGGCGGCGAACGCGACCTGTTCGATCATTTTGCGCAAGGTATCGACCGGGACCTCGATCACCCCAGCCACAGCGCTTGCCGTCTGCGCGTCCCGGCCTCCTTCGCCTGTGAGCGCCGAAGGTGTGACGGCGGTGCTCATGGCGGCTGTTGGGATAAGGGGGAACTCGTTGGCGTCGATGCCTTTGATGTTCGACTCGATGCGCGCGCAGCGCAGGTTGAGGCTTTGCGTGCGCACGTTCAGCTCCATATCGATCCGCTCGGCGGGCAGCGAGTTGACGAACTCCGCCAGCAGGCGGGCGGGCACCGTCGTCGAGCCTTCTTCCTGCACCTGGGCGCCGATCCAGCAACTGACGGCGATCTCCAGATCGGTGGCGGCCAGCTTCAGGCGCGCCTGATCGGTGGCCAGAAGAATGTTCCCGAGGACAGGCAAGGTGCTGCGCGAGGAGACCGCACGGCCGACGATGGATAGTCCTTTGGCCAGGTTCTCTTGGAGACAGGACACACGCACGGCTCAACCTCCTGTGGGCATGAGGGTCTTGGCAGATGAGAGTATACCATACAAACGAAAGGCTATACAATCTTAAAAGATCGAAACATCGGCGCCGCGCCTCTTTGTTTTTTCCCTTGCGCTGTTGTATACTTTTTTCGTACTCGATCCTGCCGATCGCTCGTGTGGCTCTTCGTTCTCTCGCGTTGCCGATGCGTAGGCCTCGGGTCGGTTGATCGTCAACGACCGGTCGTCCGATCGCATGGTTTCAGGACAAGGAACTCGCTGATGGATTTTACAGATTGGACCTCCCCTGCCTCGTTGGCGCGCCGGTTGTTGAATGTGCGCAATCGACACATGGCGTTGGTCGATCTGATCCTGTTGCCCCTGGCCGCTTTCCTCGCCTTTAGCCTGCGCCTCGACGCTGTCGTCATCCGCCCTCACCTTTTCTCGCTCCTCATCTACGCTATGACTGCCCCGTTGATCAAGATTCCGATCTTCTATCTCATGGGGGTCTATGCGCGCTTCTGGCAATACGCCAGCGTGGAGGAAGCGGTCGTTTTGGGCTGGGCGGCGATCGTCGGCGCCGCTGTGCAGGGGGCGATCCTGGTGGGCGTCGCGGCGCCCTTGCAGATCATCGATCCCATCCCCCGCTCGATCCCCTTGATCGACATCTTCACGACGTTGGCGTGCATCGCCGGGCCACGCTTTATCCTCCGCCTGGCCACCCAGAAGGCGCAGCAACGAGCGAAGGATGAGCAGCCGCACGTCTCTCCCCAACGCGCCCTGATCGCTGGCGCGGGCGACGCGGGCACGCTCGTCCTGCGTGAGATCGAAGCCAATCCCCAGACCGGGCTGATCCCCGTCGGCTTCGTCGATGACGATCCCAGCAAACAAGGGTTGTACATTCGTCGCTGCCAGGTGCTCGGTCCTTGTGAAGAGATCCCGTTCCTGGTGCGCAGATACCACGTCGACCAGGTGATCATCTCCATGCCGCGCGCGTCCGGTCAGGCGATCCGACGGATTGTGAACTTGTGTGACGCGGCTGGCGTACGGGTGCGCATCATCCCTGGGGTCTATGAGCTGCTGACGGATGAGGCGCCTCTGCGCCATATTCGCAACGTCCAGATCGAGGACCTGCTGCGGCGCGAGCCGGTGCAGACCGACGTTGAGCAGGTGGCGGCCCTTCTGCGCGGCCGCCGTGTGCTGGTGACGGGCGCGGGCGGCTCGATCGGGTCGGAGCTGTGTCGCCAAATCGTGCGCTGCCAGCCGGCCGCGCTGGTGCTCCTCGGCCACGGCGAGAACTCGATCTTTGAGATTCACAACGAGCTGAGCCGCAGCCTATCGCAACGTGAGGGCGCAGAGGCTATGGGGGCTTCCTCGAAGATCGAGTTGATCCCCGTGATCGCCGACGTCCGTTTCGTCGATCGTTTGCATACGATCTTCGAACGTTACCGTCCGGAGATCGTCTTTCACGCCGCCGCGCATAAACATGTGCCGCTCATGGAGTCCAACGTCGAAGACGCCATCACTAACAACGTCTTGGGCACGCGCAACCTTGTCGAAGTCAGCATGGCCAGGGGAGTGACGCACTTCGTATTGATTTCGACCGACAAGGCGGTGAATCCGACCAGCATCATGGGCGCCAGCAAACGGGTGGCCGAGGAGATCGTGCAGGCCGCAGCGCAGCGCTCGGGGCGCTGCTTCGTGGCGGTGCGTTTCGGGAATGTGTTGGGCAGCCGCGGCAGCGTCGTCCCCTTCTTTCAGAAGCAGATCGCTGCAGGTGGACCGGTGACCGTGACCCATCCGGAGGTCAGGCGCTACTTCATGACGATCCCGGAGGCCGTGCAGTTGGTGCTGCAGGCTGCGGCCCTGGGCAAGGGCGGCGAAGTCTTCGTCCTCGATATGGGGGAGCCGGTGCGCATCGTCGATCTCGCGTGCGATCTTATTCGCCTCTCGGGGCTGGAGCCGGGGCGCGACATCGAGGTGCAGTTCACCGGCCTTCGCCCCGGCGAGAAGCTGTTCGAGGAGTTGTTCCTGGCCAGCGAGACCTACGCGCCGACGAAGCATCATAAGATCTTCGTTTACCGCAACGGGTTGCCTGCCGAGGAAGTGGTCGCTGCCGGTGTGCAGACGGCGCAGGAGCCTCTGAACATCGCCGGCCTGGATGAGCTGATCGCTGCCGCCCAACTCGGCGATCGCGTCCAGATTCGTGAATTGTTGCACATGATGGTCCCCGAATACCAGGCGAGCGCCTGACAATCGATGCGGCTGCGTCTGAATGCGGCGCGTGGCTCGCGAGGCATGAGGGAGTGTGGCGACACGATGAGAACCAACGCCACACTCTTTCGTTTGTTCAGGGAGTGATTGACCGTGAGGGAGACCACGCAAGGATCAGGGTGGATCAACGATGGGAGCGCGACCGCTTTGCTGTGGGCGTTGGCTTCTGCTGACGTTGCCCCCTTGAAGAAGTGGGGCGCCGCGCACGCCATCGGTCCGGACGAGATCGCCTGGCTAAACGCCCAAGGGCTGTCTCCTTTTGCGTATGCCCGCCTGCGTGAGGCAGAGGCGCTCTGCCGGTTGACGGCCGAGAGCCAGGAAGCGCTGCGCCACGCCTATTACGGCGCAGCAATCCAGGCGATGGTCCGTGAGGGCGAACTGATCGAAGTGCTCGACGCCCTGAGCCAGGAACAGGTGATCCCCATCCTGTTCAAGGGCGCGGCCCTGGCCTATACCGTTTACCCCAGCCCTGCCTGTCGGCTTATGGGCGACCTCGACCTGTGGCTCACGGCAGAGGAGATGCCGCGCGCGCGGGCTGCGCTTGAGAAGGTGGGGTTCATGCAGCGGACGCGCACACGACGCCCGCTCGCGTTGCAGGCTCAGTACGCGGGTGAGATCCAGATGGTGCGCGCGCAGCCGCACAGCTCCCTTGTCGAACTCCATTGGGGGATCTTTGCGGGCGAGTGGCTCAAGCGGACGGCGGCAACGGATGTCGCAGGCGTGCGCCAACGCGCGCAAGCGGGGCCGCGCTTCGAGCGAGCGGGCCGTGCGTTGCCCACCCTCATCCTTGCGCCCGAGGATGCCATGATCCAACTAGCCGTCCACGCGACGGTCAACCATCAACTGGCGGCGCCCTGGACGCGCGCCCTGCTCGACGCAGCGTTGCTTGCGCGCCGTCAGAGGATCGATTGGGCGATGGTGGCAGATCGCGCGCGCGGCTGGCGCGTGGCCACCGCCGTCTGGACCTTCCTGGCTCTGGCGCGCGAGCTGGTGGGACTGGAAGAGGCAGCCCCCGCGCTCGCGGCGCTGACGTCGTCGCCGCTGCGCCGCCGCGCCCTGAGCTGGCTCGCTGCGCCGCGCGCCCTTCTGACGATGCGCAACCTCACGCGCGGGCGGGCACGCTTCCTGTTGCTGTTGTCGCTGATCGATCGCCCCAGCGACATGCTCCGGCTGCTCGGACGCGCCCTCTGGCCAGAAACAGAATGGCTGGCAGCGCGCTATGGGGATGCCCAACCAGCGACGCGATTCCGCCATCTGCTCGCGGCGTTCCGAGGGCGCCTGTGACCTGTCTGCTCGCCACGCCGGACGCGACGACGGCGTCGTCCACCGTGTTCTGGCTCATGCGATGACGACCTTCTCCGCCGGACCGGAGGCCGCGCCCCCGCCTTCGCTTGGACGCAGCGCCCGCCGGGGAGTGCTGTGGATGCTGGGGTCGCGCGGCGGCGAGCAGGCTTTGTCGCTGCTGATCACTATTATCCTCGCTCGCCTGCTCTCCCCTGCTGACTACGGCCTGGTAGGGATGGCTTCCCTGTTTCTGGTGTTTCTCGGTCGCTTCACCGACCTGGGCACGGGCGCCTCGATCATCCAGCAGCGCAACCTGGGGAGCGAACAACTCAGCTCGATCTTCTGGTTCAACTTGATGACAGGGTTGGCGCTGGCGGTCATCGCGGCGGCGATCGCCCCCCTGGCCGCGCGCTTCTTCTCCGAGCCACGCGTGGCGCATGTCTTGTGGGTGTTGGCGCTGACGCTGCCCTTGCAGGCGTTGGCGGTGGTTCCAGACAGCCTGTTGCGTCGCCAGCTTCAGTTCCGGCGTTGGGTTGTGCGCAACATTGGAGCGATCGCGCTCGCGGGCGCGGCGGGTATCGCTGTGGCTTGGGCTGGCGGCGGGGTCTGGGCTTTGGTCGTGCAACAGGTGACGCAGCCGCTGATCGTGGCCATCGTCCTTTGGACGGTCTTCGATTGGCGGCCGCAGCCGCATTTCCAGGCCAAACACCTGCGCGAAGTATGGGAGTTCACGACCGGAGTCGTCGGCGTGAATTTCCTTCACTATATCGGCCGCAACGCTGACTACTTGTTGATCGGGCGTTACTTGGGGGCGGTCCCTTTGGGGCTGTACACCGTGGCCTATCGCCTGATGATGTTCCCCGTGCGCAATCTGGCTGGCGTCGCCGCGCAAGCCCTCTTTCCCGTCTTCTCACGCATGCAGGAGGATGAGGCGCGCCTGGCGGATGGCTACATTCGGGTGAGCCGTTACATCAGCGCGCTCACCTTCCCGATGATGGTCGGGCTGGCGTTGACCGCTCGCGACTTCATACAAGTCGTGTATGGCTCGCGCTGGCTGCAGAGCGCCGACCTCCTCGTCTATCTCTCATTGGCGGGACTTCTGCAACCTGCCACCTCGCTCTTCACAGCCGTGGTATGGGCCAAAGGATATAGCCGCTGGCATTTGAAGTATATGACGCTGCAAGTGGGAATCATGGTCATCGGCTTCGTCGTGGGCCTGCGCTGGGGGGTCGCGGGGGTCGCGCAATCGTACTTGGCAACGGCCTGGTTAGCCAGCGGCATCACGATCGTGGGCATGTTCGGTAAATGCGGAATCAGCCGCCTGGCTTTCGTGCGCGCCCTCAGCGCGCCAGCAGCGGCCGCAATGGTGATGGCGGCGGGGGTGATGATGGCGCGCGTTGCGCTGAGAATGTACGGGGGAATGCCCGCAGCAGCGCCTATACGGCTTCTGAGCGATGTCGCAGCAGGCGCCCTTCTGTATGCGGCGGTCCTGTGGACTGCAGACGGCGAGATCAGGCAGATCGTGCGCCGCCATTTGAGCAGGCTGGCCCACTCGGATGGGGAAAACGGCCTGTAAACCCGCCAGCAAGGGCGACGCGCTGAAGCGGGAGGAAGGGCGTTATGAACGCAACTCAGATCAAGTGCGAGATTAGGACCCGCAGCCCGATCCCGTTCAAAACCATCCCGCCTACGATCTCCATGCGCTTGCCGAAGGTCTCCCCCAGCTTATGCCCCACTTTGAGAGCCGTCAGCGACAGGCTGGCCGTGACGACAGCGATGATGACGCTGGGTTGCCAGATGCTTACCCCCAACATGGCCAGGCTGAGGCCGACCGCCAGGGCGTCGATGCTGGTGGCGATGCACAGCATCACCAGCGTTCGGCCACGCGAGGGGTCGCAGGGGCACGACTCGCTGTCGTGGTCCAACCCGGATCGGATCATCTGCACGCCCACATAGGTCAGCAGCCCCATCGCCACCCAATGATCGACGCTGGCGATCAAGGGCGCCACCTGCGATCCCAACCACCACCCCAGGATGGGCATCAGCCCCTGGAACAGCCCGAAGTGGAACGAAAGGCGGAACTGCGGGCGCGGCCCGCAGGCGCGACGCGCGGCGCCAATGCCGAGGGATACGGCAGAAGCGTCCATGGCCAATCCCACGGCAAGCAGCAAGATTTCAACTAGGCTCATTCACAAGCTCCTCTCCTCGGGAGCTGGCGTTGGCGGCTCCGGCGGTGGGACGGTTGGTGGGGCCGCCGTGGGTGGCGCTGACGTAGGCGGTTCGGGCAGCGCGGTCGGCGGCAGCTCTGCCGTAGGAGCGGCGGGCGGCGCTGGCGTGGCCGTCGGCGGTTGTGGCGGCGGCTCCGCTGTCGGAGCGGCTGTCGGGATGGCTGTGGGCGGCTCTATGGTGGCAGATGGCTCCGGCGCGGCGGTGGGCGGCGGCGGCTCCAGCGTCGGCGGCTCTGCCGTAGGCGCAGGCGAGGGCGTCGCGAGCGGCGCGGATGGCTCGGTGGGCACGCTGGTGGGAAGCTCCGGCGCGCTCGTAGCCGTCGGCTCTGCGGGCGTTGCCAGCAGCGTTGGCTCCACAGTCGGCGCGCTGGGCGTCTCGGATGGGATCGGCGTAGGCGTCGCCGGCTGGCCTGTGGCCGTAGGAGCGGCGGTCACGGCATCGAGCGGCGCCCCTGTCGCCGTCTCCGCAGGCGTTCCAGCGAGTGGGGTCAGCTCCAGCGGCGCGACGAGAGTTGCCGTGATGGCGGCGTCTGCTGCTGGCAGAGAAGGCGCTGTCGGCTGGGAAGTCGGCTGAGGAGCGCGCGTTGGAACGCGCGTCGCATAGCCTCCTCCTTGCGTGCGGACGGGAGGGACGCGGCGGCGGGTCGGCGTAGGCGCGCGTTTAGGCGGCGTGGCTGTGGGTTCGGCGGGAGCCTCCTCGATCACCGATACCGTGATGGCAAGCAATTCCTGCGACGGCTGAGTGATGGCTGTCACCAGGGCTGTGGCGCCCACGGCTGGCGCGCCGCCCACGTGGCTTCCCTCCAGACGGACGATCAGGCCGTTGATCCGTAGGCGGTCGGGGAATACCTCCTCGATGATCCCCTGGAACTGGACCTCCTCGACGCGGCTGCCCTGCAGGAGTTGCTGAGTCTCTGACAGGCGTCGGTCGTTGAACTGGGCGCGCAGGCGCGCCTTGGCGTCGGCGTTCAGGGTCGTCAGAAGCTGGACTTGCTCCGCCACGCGTTTGACCGGATAGAGGGTGTCGCCGGGGAGGCTGTCGGCCGAGGCGTAGTACGCGCGCGAGCTGAGGATGATCGCCAGCAACACGCCGATCATGGCTGGCGCCCAGCGGCGGGCGGTGGGCCAAATGCCTTCGTACAGCCAGTGATAGCGGCTCGCCCACATGTCCTGGAGCCTGCGGAGGACGCGCGCGGACAGGCTAGCGCGCAGGCGGTGATGGTGAACAGCGATCAGGAAGCGGTTGCGGGCCGCCGCGCGCGCGATCGGCGAAGGCTCAGGCGCGGGCAGCGCGCTTGCGCGCAGCGTCTCGACGACCTCGAGCAACGGCGCCAGCTCTGCCATCAACTCAGGATCATCGGCAAACGGAGGCGCCGATCGCTCCCCTGACTCTTCGTATTCCAGGGCCTTTTGCAGGCTCGTCTCGATCTCTTCTCGCGGGTTCATGATTCGTAACCCAACAGGCGACGCAGCGACACGATCGCCCTATATTGCAGCGCTTTGACGGCGCCTTCCGTCTTGCCCGTGATCTCCGCCACTTCGGCGATGCTCATGCCCTCCAGAAAGCGCAGGCTGACGATCTGCGCCTGTTCCTCCGTCAACTGGTTGATCGCACGTCGCACGCGCTCGCCTTGCAGCCGTGACTCTGTCGTCTGCGCCGGATCAGCGTTCTCGGCCAGGATGGTCGGCGCATCTTCGAGGGGGACGTGGGACAGCCGCGCCTGCCGGCGGTAATAATCGATGACCAGGTTATGAGCGATCTTGTACAGCCATCCTGAGAACGACGATCGCCAGGCGTTCTCATTTTGGATCGCCTCGAGCATGCGCAGGAACACCTGGGCGGTCAGATCCTCGGCGACCTGGATGTCCCCTACGCGATGAAAGATGTAGCTGCGGATCTTGCCCTCGTAGCGATCGTAGATCGCGCTGAGCGCGACCGCGTCGAAGGTCTTGGCGCGGCTGAACAGCCGGGCGTCTTCAGCCACCTGCACCGAGGGAGGGGTCATGGTCGTGATCAAGATCACCCACCGCGCTCGCCGCCAGTCGTCCGCCAGACGGCGTAGATGCGCTGGATAGCCGTCAGGTTCGACAAGACCGCCAGGATCCATAGGGCCAGCAACATTTGGTTGAACAACAACCCCAGCGTCAACGTGATCCAGCGCTCTGCGCGCGTGAACATCCCCACCTTGCAGCTTACGCCGACCCCCTCGGCCCGCGCGCGCGCGTAGCTGACGAGGAACGAGCCGATCATCGCGCAGAAGGCCAGGATGACCTCGATCCGGCCGTCTTGGTTGGTGTAGTAGATCACTACTGCCAGGAAGAGGACCGCCTCCGAGTAACGGTCGAGGGTCGAGTCCAGAAAGGCGCCGTAGCGGCTGATGCGGCCAGCGACGCGCGCCAGTGTGCCGTCCAGTGCGTCGAAGAGGCCGCTGATGATCAGGACGCAGCCGGCTGCCAGAAACTGGCCCTGAATGATCAACGCCGCCGCCGCGATCGTGATACAGAATCCCAGCCCGGTCACCAGGTTAGGCGAGATGCCGGTCCAGCGCACGAAATTGGCGACGGCGATCAGGACGCCGGCCAACAACTGGCGGCCTAGATTGGTCAACATGCATGGTTGCTCCACGGAGAAGCAATGGCGTCCGAAGGCAATCCCCCCGCAACGGCGAAACGCCTGGGAATGCCGTGGCGCCTGCTCGCCCTCTGTTTTCTGCTCAATCTGTATTCAATCTTACGCCAGAGTTGTTAGAGGTGTCAATTTCTGGTCGTCCCTGCGATCCAGCGTCGGTACAGGGGGCGCAAATCACAGAGACAGGCGGCCTGAGCGGCATCGAGCAACCCTTGCGGCGTGGCGATGCCGTAGCGGTACGTTGCGAAGTAGTTGCGCACAAATGTCCGCCACGAGTTCTCGCCGATCTGGGCGCGTAGGGCGTCGAAGAAGAGGGGGCCTTTGCTGTAGACGACAGGCCCATATTCCTCCTGGCGAAAGGCGCGCACGGGCTGTCCTACCGCCTGATCGCGCCCCGCTTCCTTCAAGCGATGGTACGGCTCTTCGAACGCGGTCGCGCGCGCCGCCTGCGCTGCCGCGTTGCCCTTGGTATGCTCGATGTACATCAGGGTGGCGTATTGGCTCAGCGCCTCGTCAAGCCACGGCTCATCCACCTGGTCGTTGCCGACCAGGCTGTACCACCACTGATGCGCGGTCTCGTGCACGACGGCCCATTCGAAAAAGCCATCCACCTCGTCATACAGCCGATCGGCGATGACGATCAGGCCGGGATATTCGATGCCCGCCGCCAGCGTGGGGGTCGCCGCAACATCCAGTTCGGCGAATGGGTAGGGGCCGAAGGTTTCCCCAAAATACGCCAGCGCCCTGGCTGCGTAAGCCAATGCCCGTCGTCCTCCCGCCGCATCGTCGGGCTTGTAATAGGAACGGACGACGACGTCGCCCACGCGCTGCTCGCTGATCTCGTATAGGGGCGAAGCGACGAGGGTGAAATCGCGCATCAGGCCGCTGGCGATGGTCCAGGTAGCCGTTCCATCTGCGTGTTCGTTGACGGCGAGGGTGGACCCGGACGCAGCCACCTGCCAGCCAGCCGGCAGCGTGAAGTTCACCAGGTAGAGGCTTGTGTCGGAGAAAACGATATCGCCGTAAGGGGGGGCGATCTCCAGGTTCCATCCTTCGTCATTGTAGACGGGGATCATGGGATAGAAGCCGGCCAGGGCGAGCACATCGTTGGCGAAGGCGAAGGAGCCGTAGTTGCCGCCCAATGTAGCTGGCGCTTCGACGGCGAACTCCAGCTCAAAGGTGACTTGCGCGCCCGGACGAAGCGTCTGCGGCAGAGCCACGCGCAGCGCCGTCCCCTTCAGCTCTGGTTGGGGCGTCACGACCTGGCCATCCACGGTGAGCATCGCCACGCCCGCCTGGCCGAAGTCGGGCAGGTTGGGAAAGAGGCGGAAGTACACGGCCCGCAAAGGGACGGGTTCGTTGTTGGTGTATACGACTGTCTCCTGTCCTGTGAGCCAGCGCGTCTCGGGGTCGAAGCGGACATCGATGAGATAGCGCGTGGGGCGCGCCGCAGCGACGTAGCGCGCCACATCGCCGCGCGCGGCTGGCGTCATGGCCTGCTCGAAAGGGCGCAGGTCGAAAGGCGGCGAGACGACCGTCGTAGCCATCGCGACGGCGGTGACTGTTGAGCCGGGCAGGGGACGATCGAGGGTCGGTCCGCTTTGCGCCTGCGCCCAGGGGTAGCAGGCGCCGGCCAGCAGCACACCGCAGACCAACAACGTCCATGCCAGCGACCCGACGCGCGCGCGCCTGCACGCTACAGTTTTTTGGCGGTGAGGATCCATTCGCGATATACCGCTTCCAGGTTCTGGCCCGTGATCTTCTGGGCCTGTTCCATCAGGAGGTCGGGAGTGAGCACCTGGTAACGATAGTCGGTCACCAGCGTGCGCAGCAGCTCGAAGAAATTATCGTCCCCCATGGCCAGCCTGAGCGCATGGAAGAAGAGGGCCGACTTGGCGTACACCATCGTCTCATAATTGCCTGGGCCGAACCCCGAAGAGGGCTGGCCTACGATCGTGTCGAGGCCATTGGCCTTGGCGTAGGCGACGGGGATCTCCCAACGGTTCTGGCGCAGCGCCTCGGCGCGCTCTCGGCCGTATACGGACTCGTAGTAGATATAGGTCGAATATTCGGCCAGCCCTTCGTCGAGCCACGGGCGCGCGACCGGATCGTTGCCCACCAGGTTGTACCACCACTGATGGGCGATCTCGTGGGCGATGAGGAATTCGAGATCGCGACGGCGCTGGCGGTAGGTGTCGATGCCGATCAGGTTGATCTCCGGGTACTCCATCCCCCGATATTCCAGGGGGGCGGCGACGACCGACAACTGCGCGAAGGGGTAACGCCCGAAGCGGTCGCTGTATACCTGGACAGCGGCGATCGCGTACTCCAAAGCCCGTTGCCCGGCCTCCCGATCAGCAGCCGGAAAATATGAGTGGACGACTGTATCGTAGGCGCGTCCGGAGGCTTGTGCGAAATCGCGCGCGAGCCAAAACGCGAACTCGCGGATCGGGCCGGTCGCGTAGCGCCGTGTGGCGGTGCCGTTGGCCGTCGTCTGACTGATCACGGCGCCTGGCGCGATCACTGTAACATCAGCCGCTGTGATCAGGTCCACCTGATAGAAGGCGCTCTCCGTAAATGCCACATCGCCGTGCGCTGGCGCTACCTCCAGATGCCAGTTCAGGCGCTGGCCGGTGGTCCCCATCTCGGAGACAGCCAGGATCGGGTAGCTCAGGGGGAGACCTAAGAGGCCCTGGCTCTCGCCGAACAGCAAATAGCCGGCCGGCGCCGTCGGGGCGCTGACCGTCCAGGTATACGCCAGCGTCGCCGCCTGTCCCGGAGGGAGCGGTTGGGGCAGAGTTACGTGCAACGAGGTATTGTCTGATGTCAGATCGAAGAGCGTCGCTTTGCCGTCGACCAGGAGCTGTTGCACCTCCATGCGCCCCTGGTATTGCGGCAGATTGGGGTAGAGGCGCAGGTATAGTTCGGAAAGCGGGATCAGGTGACGGTTGGGCGCTGACACGACGCCGTGCCCCTCCAGGTATCGGGTATCGAAGTCAACGCGCAGGGTCAGATCGTAGCGCGCGAGCTGCGGCAGATGGTCGAAATCATCCTGATAGGCGGGCAGAAGCGCTGGCCGGTAAGAGGCATAGGGGTCCTGCGTCGGCGCCGCTGCCGATTGCGCGCAGGCAATCAGGCACCAACTGGCGATGACGAGGAGCACAACGTGCGAGAGACGCATGCAGACCTTCCTGAAAGAGGGTCGTAGGCTGCAACAGCACCAGTATACCACGTTTGCCTACGCGATCGCAACGAAAGATCGCAACGAAACAGCCCCGCCGGAGGCTACCTCAAATCGGTCCCTTGAGGGCGGCGATGCATCCTGGGAAGCGCAACCTGTGGTACAATCAAGAACCAGAGAACGATGGAGTCGGCGTGAGCTTGCCAGGAGGCGGAGAGGGTCAAAATGGTCGATGCGAGAAAGATCCGCGTGATGTTGGTCGATGATCACGCCGTTGTGCGCAGCGGCCTCGCCGCGTTTCTGCTGGCGTTCGACGATTTCGAGCTGGTCGGCGAGGCGGGGAGCGGCGAAGAGGCGATCGCGATCTACGCCGATCTGCGACCCGATGTGGTGTTGATGGATCTGGTGATGCCTGGCATGGATGGCGCGACGGCGACGCGCGCGATCCGCCAGCGTTGCCCGCAGATCCGCGTGATCGCGCTGACGAGCTTCAAGGAGGAGGATCTGGTGCAGGGAGCCCTCCAGGCGGGCGCGATCGGCTATCTGCTCAAGAACGTGACCGCCGATGAGCTGGCGAACGCTATCCGCTCGGCGTACGTCGGCCGGCCGACCCTGGCACCCGAAGCGGCTCAGGCCCTTATCCATGCCGCCACGCAGCCGCCAGCGCCTGGCTCCGATCTGACCGCACGCGAGCGGGAGGTTTTGGCGCTGATGATCGAGGGGTTGAACAACAGCGAGATCGCCGATCGGCTGATCGTCAGCCGATCGACGGTGAAATTCCACGTCAGCAGCATCCTCTCCAAGCTGGGCGCCGCCAGCCGCACAGAGGCCGTTGCCCTGGCCGTGCAACATCGCCTCCTTTCTTAAATCGGGCGCGTAGTTCACACTTGTTGCGAAAGGTGATACACTGCAACCGACACAGGATTTCTATCCTGGGCGATCTCGGCCACGGGCCGTCAAACGAGTGTGGATATGTCTGACAAACTGCGCGTGGGGATCATCGGTTGCGGCGTGGGGCTGGCGCACGCCCGCGGGTACGCTCGCCTGCCGAATGTGGAGATCGTGGCGCTGGCTGACGTCAGCCCCGAGCGATGCCAGCGCATCACTCGCGAGATCCCTGTGCCCGACCTCTACTCCTCTTATGAGGAACTGTTGCAACGCGAGGATATCGATGCGGTGAGCATCGCCCTGCCCAACTATCTGCATGCGCCGGCAACGCTGGCTGCGCTCGAGTCGGGCAAACACGTCCTCGTCGAGAAGCCCCTGGCGATGACGGTGGCCGAAGGCGAGGCGATGGTCGCCGCCGCCGCTCGCGCTCGCCGCAAGCTGATGATCTGCTTCAACTACCGCTTTCGCGGCGATAGCCAGGCGGTCCGGCGCTACGCGGAAATGGGCGGCCTGGGGGAGGTCTACTTCGCGCGTGCGGGCTGGCTCCGCCAGACCGGCATCCCCGGCCTCGGCAGTTGGTTCACGAACAAGGCGCTGTCCGGCGGCGGCCCTCTGATCGACCTCGGCGTGCATGTGCTCGACCTGGCGTTATGGCTGATGGGGGCGCCAGAGCCGACCGCGGTCAGCGGGATGACCTACGCGAAGTTCGGACCGCGTGGGCGCGGCGGCTGGGGCGGCGTCCGTTTCACGGTGGGCGAGGGGGGCTACACCGTCGAGGACATGGCCACCGGCTATGTCCGATTCGCGAATGGAGCGACGCTGGCGCTCGAGGTGAGCTGGGCCAGCTTCACCAGCCATCGCGACGATTACTACGTCCATTTGTTTGGCTCTGAGGGCGGGGCCGAACTGAACGTCCGACAATACGGTTTTGCTGACAATGTGCACCTGTATGGCGAGGCCGCTGGCGCCTACACGGAGATGATCCCACGCTACAACGAGGGAGGCGGCCACGAGACGGCGGTCGCCGAGTTCGTGCGCTGTATCGAGGAGGATACCCAGCCTGTGCCCAGCGGCGAGGACGGCCTGCGCGTGCTACGGATCATCGAAGCCCTCTATCAGTCGGCGGCCGCTGGCCGTGAAGTGATCCTGTAGTAGAGACGTTGCATTGCAACGTCTCTACGGGGGACGTTGCATTGCAACGTCTCTACGCACGTTCGGTGAAGACGCCCAGGGCCAGCAGCGCCAGCACATATCCCAGATAGTTCTCGTTAAGAAAGCGTGAGGCGAAGAGGAAGCCGAAGAGCAACAGGCCGTAACCCCAGCACGCTACAGCGATTTGATTGCGTCGCATCTGGCGCGCCAACAGCAAGATCAGCAGCGGGGCGCTGATGATTACCTCGGGGATCCAGAACGGCCAGTAGCTCAGGCGGTCGGACACCAGGCCCCCGGCCAGGACGAAGTTGGCCAGCCCCCAGCCACGAATCTGGTAAGGCTGGGCTGCTGTGCCGCTCGACCAACCCCAGACGTCGTCCACCAGCGCCGCTGGATCCCAGATCAGATAGGGCGCTACGAGGATGACGAACACAACGAAGGCGGGCGCCGCTCGCGCCAGAAGCGGACGAATCTCGCGAAGCAAGCGGCGTCTGTCGATGACCTCGCCGTCGATCAGCAGGAGGGCATAGAAAGGGACCAGGAACCAGGCGGTAGGCTTGGATGCACAGGCCAGCCCTAAGGCCGCCGCCGAGGCCGTCCACCAACGCTGTCCCCCCTCGGATCGCATACGGCCGCGCTGCCACAGCCACAAACTGAACACAATCCAGGCCAGGACGAACGAGTCGTTCTGGCCGAAGATCACATCCGAGGCCATGATCGGGTTGAGGCCCAGCAGCGCGACCAGGATCAGGCGATCCTGGGGCCGACGCGCTAACCCTGGCGCCAGGAGCAACGTCAGCGCGAAGAGCAGCAGGTAGACAAAGCGTTGGTCGTACCAGCCGAGGATGGCCTGGCTCACGAGATAAAAGGGCGTCGAGAAAATGAACGTCCACGGCAGGTAAGGAAAGTGGTAGAGCGCCGTGCGCAAGTCGATGCCCCACTCGGCCATCGGCGTCTCCAGATAATCTTCAACGTAGGGGTTTTTGCCTTGCAGGAAGAACTGGATGACGGCCTCGGTCTGGATGACCCCGCCATCGTGGGTATAGCTGGCGGGACCGGATTGCTGGCGGAGGAGAATGAGTTTTCCGGCCGGCGCGAACACCGTGAAGACCACGATCGTCCAGATCAGGAAGAGCTTGATCCTGTAGGCTCGAGTTTCGCTCCAGCGATCGGCCAGGGCATCCACCGCCAGGTAGAGCAGGAGGGCGCTGAAGGCCAGGCTTGTCAGGATCAAGGTGAGCGGGTCGCTCAGCCAATCGGCAAGGAGCTGCATTCCCCTCGCGGGGAGCAGCGCGCCCAGCAGGGGATGGCGCGCCACGTCTTGGTGGCGAGTGGGCAATACGAGTTCGGCCAGCGTGTCGATGCGCACCCGCGCGACGAGCAGAACCGTCAGCAGCAGCGCATCGAGCGAGCGTCTCATGGGAAGCCTCGCAGTTGGAAGATGAAGTGATTGGCGATTGACGATTAACGATTGACGATTAACGATTGACGATTGACGATTGACGATTGATGATTGACGATTATAGTCGGCGCGGCGCTCGCGTGCAACGCGTTGGGCTGTGCGCAGCGCGTGACTGGTTCAGGCCTCGAATCCGGCCCGCAGTGGGTTTTTGTTTTGGCTCTGGAACGTGCCCGTCGGGGAGAATCGTGTGCGTATCATCGTCGCTTTGATCGTCGTTTCCTTCCTCTTGGTGGGCATTGGCTTCGCCGCCTACCTGGGCGCCGATCGCCTCCTGGCGGCGGCTTATGCGGCGCGCCCCTCTCCCGTCGCGCCTGATCCCGGCCTCGGCGAGCTTCCGGTCGGCGAAGGGGGGCCGCCCCTCGCCGATCGGCTCGTGGTGATCCTGGTTGACGGGTTGCGGGGAGATGCGCTGGCCGCCATGCCTTACAGCGATGAGCTGTGGGCGCGCGGCGTCAGCGCGGTCTTGCGCCTGTCGCCGCCCGTCTATGCTGACGCCAGTTGGCGCACATTGTTGACCGGCGCTTCGGCGGAGTTGTTGGGCTTGCCGCTGTTGCCGGATACAAGCGTGGTTGGACCGTCGTTGGCGGCCGGATCGCTGCTCTCGGTGAACATCGCGGCTGGCCGCGGCTGCGCCCTCGCCCTCCATACCTCCTGGCAACGGCTGACGCCTGACGAGTGGTGCTCGGCGCGCCTGTTCGTGCCTGGCGATGACGCCGTCGCCGATCAGCAGGTGGCCGACGGCGCTCGCGACATGGAAAGAGGACAGCCGCCTCTTCTGCTGGTCCACTTCAGCCACGTCGGCGCGATCGGCCAGCGGTATGGCGTTCGGGACGCCCGCTATCGGCAGGCGGCGCAGGCGGTCGATGGCATGATCCGCCAGGTTGCCGCGCCCGCCCTGGAGAACGGGGCTGCGGTAGCGATCCTCTCCACCCACGGCCTCAGCGCCAGCGGCAGCATCATGGGAGCGGATCCGGCTATCGTCGAGGTCCCCTTCTTCCTGATCGGCCCTGGGATCATCCCCGGCGGATACGACGCCCTCGTCGCGCGCGATGTCGCTCCGACGTTGGCGGCTCTGGTGGGCCTGCCAGCGCCCCCGCTCAGCGAAGGGCAGGTGCGCTACGATCTGCTGCTCGGCGATGGCCCGTGGCAAACTGGCCGCCATCTGCGCATGGGCGCCCAGCGTCTTGCTCTGGCGCGGCGCTATCTGGCCTATGCGGGCGCAAGCGACGCCGACCTCGCCAGCCTGACCGATGACCTGGCGGCGGCCCAACAGGCGTTCGAGGCGGGCGAGGCCGAGGCGGCCTGGCGGACGGCCAACATGGTGATGCAGGCGGCCGACGGCGCCATGCGCGTCGAACGCGCCGCTCAACTGCGACGGGCGCGCCTGCCGCGGCTGGCGCTCGCCCTCGTCGGTTGGCTGCTCATCGGCCTCTTCTGGGTGGTCGCCTGGGGACGGCGGACGCTGGTCGTCGGCGCGGCCGCGCTCGGCGGGGCGCTGATCGGCCAGGCGGTCTATTGGATCAGCGGAGGGCGCTACTCGCTGGCCAGCGCCCAACAGATCGACGACTTCCAGATCGCTGCGATGGGATTGGCGGCTGTCGCGATCGCTGGCGCCGTCCTGGCTCTGCTCGGCTGGCGGCTGTGGCGGGGCGGCGACGTCGAGTACCCGCTGGCGAGCGATGTGCTTGGCGCCGCGTGGGCGCTCGCCTGGCTCTGGGCGTTGCCCGCTGCGATCGGCTACTGGCGGCAGGGGGTGAACGCTTCGCAGCACATGCCGGAAGTGACCATGCTCTTCTGGCAACTGTGGGGGTTGATCCATCTGTGGGCGATCGCCCTGTTCGCGACGCCGACCGCGTGGCTGGCGGCGGGCCTGGGCTGGCTGGCCAGCCGCTGGATGGGCGTTCGCAGCGTCGAGGCGCAGGATGAATCAGTCGGATAACTGGAGCACGACGATCCTCAGCGATCTGTCCACCTATGCGCTGTTCCAGGGGTTGCCCGCAGAGTTGCTGCAGGGGATAGCGCAGGCAGTCCTGCTGGAGCCGCGCCTGCCAGGGCCAGTCTTCCATCAGGGCGAAGAAACCGAAGAGGCCCTCGCCTTTTTCATCTTGCGCAGAGGGGTCGCCGTCGAGACGCGCCGCGATGCGGCGGGTCGCGAGGTGTTTCGGCGTCTATTGCGCGCCGGACAGGTGTTCGGCCATCGCGGCGTCCTGGAAGGCAGCCGTCAGCTCTCGACGGTCACATTGCGCACCGCCGGAGAGACGCTGCGCATTCCCGCTGCCGATTTCACGCGCCTGTGTTCACACTATCCTGAACTGAGGAAGCGCCTCCTGCAGCACGACGTCGCCAGGCGCCTGCGCGCCCTCCCCTTCTGCGCGCCCCTGTCGGATGATCAGGTGCGCTGGATGCCCGATCTGGTGACAGTGCGCCGGGCGATGCCGGGCGCCGATCTGCTCGCCCCGGGGCGACGTGAGCCAGCACTCTGTCTGATCGGCCAGGGCCAGGTGCTGATGCACGGTCGTGAGTGCCAACACACGATCCTGGCGGAGGGGCATTGGTTTGGTCGTTGGCCCGACCTGGGTCCTCGCCGCGCCCTGGCCGCGCAGGCGATCGCGCCGACGACCCTGTACTGTCTGACGGCGCGCGATATGTATTGGCTGACCACTGCTCATCCTGAGATCGGAGCGTTGCTTGCCCAGCTTCCAGATCCGGTCGGGCGGCTACGCGCGACCCGGCTCTTCTCGCGTTTGTCAGATGCGGAGCTGGAAGCGCTGGCGGCTTATCTGTGCTGGGAGTACATCGCGCCGCATCGCCCGGTCGTCGAACAGGGCAGGACCAGCGGGATGTTTCTGATCCTGGATCGCGGCGAGGCCGTGGCGCGCTCGATCAACGATCAAGGCCAGGAACGTCCGCTCGACTTAATGACGCCAGGGCGATCCTTTGGCGAGACGGCGCTATTGCTCAAGGAGCCGCACGACGCGACCGTGGAGGCGATCACCCCCACGTTCTGGCTGGTTCTGCATAGCGCTGACTTTGAGCATTTTCTCGCCGCCTATCCGAACGCAAGACAAAAACTGATGCTAAGGTCTGATACCCAAGTCAAGTTGCAAGCCTCTGTGGAGTTGGGCAGGTTGTCTCGCGCTCGTCGAGCCACACACTCATCCGATGCCCAGGCCAAGTTGCGGCCCTTTGTGGAGATCGGGACAGAGCAGCCTGAGAGCGTCATCTTCCAAACGCGCCGTCACTGGTGGGTGCTCGTCAATTGGATCGGTCTGCCGACTGTCCTCTTTGTGGCGCTCCTGATCGGCTTGATCGCTGGCCTGCGCTTGCACCTGAGCCAGGCTTTCGAGGAAGTGCTGGCCGCGTTGGCCTTGATCGCCTTAGGCGCCATCGTATGGGGCGTCCTCGACTGGGGCAACGATTGGCTGATCATCACCACGCGCCGCATCATCCACCTTGAGAAGGTCCTCCTGACTTCGGAACGCATGACGGCGGCGCCTCTGGAGAGGATTCAGGACGTCAGAATCACGCGCTCATTATTGGGTTCGTTGTTGGGCTACGGCGATCTGATCGTTCAGACCGCGGCGACGGTGGGGCAGATCCGTTTCGACTATGTGGGCGACCCAGAAGGGGTCAAGCAGCGGATCTGGGATCAGGTCACGCGCGTGCGCGCTGGCGCGCGAGCTGAAGAACGCGAGCGCGCCAGCGAAGCGTTGGAACAACGGCTCGGGATCAGCCTTCCACCATCGCGGCTACCGCCGATCGTCAGCGGGCAGCCAGCGTCCCCGCCGGAGCGAGAGGAACCGCGTCGTGGCTTCAGTTTGTTCCCGTTTCGAGAAGTGGAGAGGGATCGGGTCACCTGGCGCAAGCATTGGCTGAACCTGGCCGCGCGCGCGGGGCGGCCCCTGCTGATAGCGCTGCTCCTGGGGGCGATCCTCGTCTGGATAGGGCTGCACTTCGACGATTTTGCACAGCCGGACCAGGCGACCGCTATTTTGCTCGTCGTAATCCTCTCGTTTTTGGGGGCGCTTGCCTGGCTATGGTGGGAGTACGAAGACTGGCGCAACGACGTCTACATCGTGACCAACGAACGCATCATCGATGTCCGGAAGAAGCCGCTTTTCTTCGCCGAGGAACGTCGCGAGGCGTCGCTGGATAACGTCCAGAACGTCGACGTCATTATCCCCAGCCCGTTGGCCTACCTGTTCGGTTACGGCAGTGTCATCATCCAGACTGCGGCGGAGGCCGGGCAATTCGAGTTCGCCTTCGTCGGCAACCCGCGCGAGGTCCAGGCGGAGATCAACCGTCGCGCCGAAGCGCTGCGCGCTGCTCGCGCCGAACGGGAGCGTATCCAGCGCCAAAATGAGCTGGCGATGTGGTTCGATGTCTATCACCGGCTGCAACGGAATAGTCAATGATCCCAGGTCATTGGGCGCGCGAGCGTCGGCGGCGCAGCCACTGGATGACGACGACCAAGATCACGAACGGGATGGCGATCACGACCAGGACGGGCAAGACGAGGACGACGAGCCAGATCACCAGGTCGACCAACCATTGCAAAGCCCTGAGCAGGGCGCGAAAGGCGTCGCGCAGGGTCTGCTGGGGCCGCCAACCAGGCTCCAGGATGGGGCGTGAGAGCGCGTCGGGGATGAGGTCGATCGTGATGGTCGCGAGTTGGACGAGGGTGTCCAGATATTGCTGACGCCCCTTCAGGCGCTCGATCTCGTCGCGCACCTCTGTGATGCGCCGGTGAACGTTCAGGATATCCTCAGCGGTCGCGTTGGGGCGTTCCCGCACCTCGCGCAGGAGGGCCAGCAGCTCCTGCTCCGTGGCCTCCAGGTTGCGCAGCCGGCTCTGGTTGTCAGTGTACTCCTCGGTGACATCCTCTGTGCTGGTGCTCTCGCGGTCAACGCGGACGGCCAGCGCGCGCAAGCGCGCCAGCGCCTGGTCCAACTGAGCGGCTGGCACGCGCAGGGTCATGCGGGCCTGCATCTGCTGGTCTGCGAGATCAATGCCCAGCCGGTAAGCGTTGGAGTCGGCGACGTAGCCGCCCAGCTCCGTTGTGAGCTGGTGGATCGCAGTCATCGCGGCGGGGGTATCCGCCACGATCAAGGTCATCTCGGCGCGTTTCACGATCTGGCGCGCCGCAAGCGAAGCGGCGCCGGCGCTGACCCCATCTGCAGGGGCTGGCTGCGGCTCCGCGCGCGGCGCGGCCTCGCTGACGACGGGCGCTCTCGCTGGCGCGGAGGCGGACGCGCAGCCAGCCACAAGAATGGTCAGGACGATCCCCAATAGTAACAGGCGCCTCACTTGCAGCCTCCTCACCACCCGTACGCCAGGCGGGCGATCAGGCGCTCCGGCAGGTCTGCTGCGCGCATCCTGGCCTGGGTGGTCTCGAACGAATAGGCCAGCCGCCGATAGGTCCAGATCTCCTCGTCGACGTCAAACAGGGCATAGCTGGCGCGCGGGTCGCCGTCGCGCGGTTGGCCGACGCTGCCGGGATTGAGGATCAGGCGATGGGGGCCAGCCAGGGCGATCTGATACTCCAGAGAAGGCGCCAGAGCGCGACAAGAGAGATGTCCCTCACGGTCGTCTTCGGGCAGGTAGTAGATGACGGGGAGATGGGTATGTCCCACCAGGCAATAGGGGGTCTTGAAATAGGCGAAGTTCGCCAGGGCGACTGATGGTGTAAGGATATATTCGTAGATGGGATTACGCGGGCTGCCGTGGGTCAGGGTGCAAGAGCCGCGTTGCAATGGCAGTTCCGGAAGGTTTTCGAGCCAGCGGCGGCTGCTGGCCGTCAGTTGCGCGCGCGTCCACTCGATCGCCCGGCGCGCCTCCGGATTGAAATCTTCGTCATCCATGCGGCCCAAGACCGCCCAATCGTGGTTGCCCGCCACGCAGGTGAGGGGAACGGCGAGGTTGGCCAGGCGCTCGATACAGGCGTTCGGGTCTGGCCCGTATCCGACGACGTCTCCCAGGCACCACACCTCGTCGAAGCCCATCTCCCCGGCGTCCGCCAGCACGCCGTCGAGGGCGACCAGGTTGGCGTGGATGTCTGAGATCACCAGCGCTTGCATCATCTCCCCTCCTCTTGCTCCCCGTGCTCATCATAACACAAGGCTCCTGAGAAAGACAGCGCCCCTCGCGTGAGGGGCGCCACGAAACAAGGGGGAGTTATCCACAATTGTCCCCATTTATCCACAGGATTTCGGTGGTTATCCACAGCAGCGCGCTCAACGCCGGACTGTAGCGTACAGCTCCTCTTGCAGCGCCATGATCGTTTGGCGCACGTGGTCATCGGTATCGATGAGGGATTCGATCTTCTCGATGCCGTGAAGGACGGTTGTATGGTCGCGCTGCAGCAATTCGCCGATCTGAGGCAGAGACATCCCGCTGATGTTGCGTAACAAGTGCATGAGGATTTGGCGGGCCAGAGCTACCTCCTTCGTGCGGCCCGGCCCCAGCAGACGTCCTCGATCGACGTGCAGGCGATGTCCCACCAGGTCGATGATTTGATCCGGCGACATCATCGCCTGGGGCGGCGCCAGGGTATCGAGCACCGCCAGGACGCGCTGAGGGGTGACTGGCTCGTCTCCGATCTGAACTTCGGCCATCACGCGGTTGAGGGCGCCCTCCAGATCGCGGATATTGCTGCGCACGCGCTGCGCGATCAGCATGACCACATCGTTGGGCAGGTGGAACCCCGCCAGGCTGGCCTTGGCCTTGAGGATGGCGGCGCGCACTTCCAGGTCGGGCGGCCTGATGTCGACGCACAGGCCACCGCCGAAGCGCGAGCGCAGCCGCTCCTCGAGCGTCGTCATCGCCTGGGGATGACGGTCGCTGGTCAAGACGATCTGGCGGCTGGCGGCGTGGAGCGCATTGAAAGTGTGAAAGAACTCTTCCTGCGTCGACTCCTTGCCGGCGATGAAATGAACGTCGTCGATGAGCAGGAGATCGGCGGTCCGATACTTCGCGCGGAAAGCTTCCGTCGTTTGCGTGCGGATCGCGTTGATGAGATCGATCGTAAAATCTTCTGAGGTCACATAGAGGACGCGCGCGCCGCTCGCCGCCATACGATGGCCGATCGCCTGCATCAGGTGGGTTTTGCCCAGCCCCGTCCCGCCGTAAATCAACAGAGGATTATACTTCTGGCCGGGATGGTCGGTCACGGACAGGGCGGCCGCGTGCGCGAGGCGGCTGTTATCGCCGACCACAAAGGTCTCGAACGTGTACTTCGGGTTGAGAAACAGAAGGGCATCTTCGTGGTCCAGATCGTGGACGCCGTTGTTTTTGAGCAAAGGAGGATCGCCGTTGCGAGCCGCCAGCGCGCGCTCCGCCGGCGTACGCACCACGAAACGCAACTCCACCGAACGTTCCGCCACTCCCTCGAGCACGCCCTTCACCAGCCTGTGCAGGCGCTGCTCGAGCCAGTCCTTGGCGTAGGCGTTGGGAACGCCGATGATATAGACGCCATCCTCGTAGGCGACCAGGGTGCTGTCCTTGAGCCAGGTGTCATAGGTCGCGCGCGGCATGCGCAACTGCAATTCGCCCAGGGTTGCCTGCCAGATATCTTCGGCGCGTCGTGGTTCAGCGGTACGATCCATCGATGATTCCCTCAGCGGCTTTGCAGGCCCAAGCGGTTGCTTCTACCTCCCCGTTCGCCCTGTTCAGCCGGACTTCCCGGTCGTCCAGGGGGACGGAACGCCTTACGCAGAGCAACAGGGTGACGCCGATCGCGGGTGCACGGCTCAGGCAGAAGCGATATCGAACACGATCCAGGGGAACGATCCGAAGTTTATGTGAGGGCGATTGTACTCACCTGCGATACTATAGGCAACCGGCTTTTGACCAGTTTTGCCCATATCTTATGTTGAACCTGAACCCGCCGCGTTGACCTCGCCAGCCAACACACCACTACCTGTTGGGCCTCTTTGACTGGCATCTCCCTTTTCTTGTGGTTCACCAGAAAATCGTGCTTGTAAAGCGCCTCCAATCTTAAGATCACGTGCGCGCACGAAATTTAAAGTAGCGGGCTGGGGATAACTCGGTCGTGAGAGAGTAACCCTAAAAGCCGGTTCACAGGGCTTTTTGGGGGGACGAGGCGCTTGGGACAAGCGCTCTGGGGGGAAGCAAAGCGGCTGTTTCAGGTCTGCCAGGATCGCCCGCATCCCGCTCGCGCTCATGTGCAGCGGTGATCGGCAGGAGGAGGAAGCGGACGAGATGTTGGGGCCAGAGGAGATCTGGGGTGAATTATCCCTGGCTTGGCGGATCGAAGAGGGACAGTTGCACGGCGGGAGCGCGGCCGGCGAGCAACACGAAGGGCGCGGCGCGACGGACGTCGACCCCCAGGCGGCCGATCTGACTGAGGTCGCGCAATGTCCCCTGGCGGCGCGCGGCCAGGATACGATCGGCGGCGCGCGGCCCGACGCCGGGGATTCGCAAGAGCTGCCGTCGTTCGGCGCGATTGATCTCGATGGGGAAGAATTCGGGGTGAGCCAGCGCCCAGGCCAGCTTCGGGTCATGGGCCAGCGGCAGGTTGCCGGCGTCGTCATAGACCAACTCGTCAGCGTCGAAGCCATAGAAGCGCAACAGAAAGTCACTTTGGTACAGCCGATGCTCGCGCGCTGGCGAGGTGGGCGTCGTGTCGGCCAGGGGGGTATCGGCGACTGGCGAAAAGGCGCTGTAATAGGCGCGGGTGAGGATGCGGGAACGATAAAGGCGGTGGGTCGTCGTCAGCAGCTCGCGATCGCTCTCGCCGGCCGGCCCGACGACGAACTGGGTCACGACGCCCGCGCGGGCTACTGCGATCCCCTGTTCCCTTTGCGCGTGGATCCTACGCGCGGCGGCCTCCAGCGTCCCGAGCAGCGAGTGCGTGAATTCCTTGCGCGGCGCGAGCCGGGCCAGGCGTTGGGGATTGGGGGCTTCCAGGTTGACGCTGACGCGATCGGCGAGGGCGATCGCGTGCTCGATATGGGCTGGCTCAGCGCCCGGCAGCAGTTTGAGATGGATGTAGCCTGGGAAATGATAGCGCCGCCGCACCAGCTCGACCGTGGCCAACATGCGATCCATCGTATGGGCGGCGCCCACGATCCCGGAGCTGAGGAACAACCCTTCCACCAGGCCGGCGCGCGCCATCTGGTCGAAGGCGTAAGCCAGGTCGTCCGGCGTCAGCGACTCGCGGCGAACGTCGCGTCCGGCGCGAAACGGACAGTAATAGCAGTTCTTCTCGCAGGCGCTGGTCTGCAAGATCTTGAGCACTGCCATGCGCCGCCCGCCGGCGTTGACGTAGGAGACGGCGCGCTCGGGGACGAAGCTGGTGGGAAGGCGCGGGCGTTCCGTCGCTGCCGGGCCGGCCTCCACGCAGGCGTCATAGTGAGCGGCGTCGCTCAAGCGAGCGATCTGAATCTGGAGGTCAGTAGACATAGCTTCCCCCCTCTGCTTCTAAGTATACGAACATTTGTGCTAATCGTCAACTCGATAGCCGTTTGACTGAGCGAATCCATTTGGCATCAATTCAGTCTTCAGGTACAATGGCTGGCGTGGGATGCCAGCTCTGCTGGCCAACCGTACGCGAGCGCATGCCCACCCCGGCAGCGCTTCGTGCACTCTCTTTGTAGGGAGGAACGATCATGCTGTACAAAAAATGGGCCATTGTGGCTGCTGTGCTCGTGGTGACGAGCCTACTGCTGACGGCCTGTCCTGCGGCGACGCCTGAGGTCCAGGTCGTGAAGGAGACCGTCGTCGTCGAGAAGGAGGTCGTCAAGGAGGTGCAGGTCGAGGTTACGCCGACGCCTGTGCCAAGCCCCGATGTGGTGACCCTCGACACCGTGACCAGCACCGAGCCGCCGACGCTGGATCCGTCGTTGGCCACCGACAGCCAGTCGATCTGGTGGATTCACCAGCTCTTCGTCGGCCTGACCGGCTTCAACGAGAAGGCCGAAGTGGTCCCCTCGCTGGCTACTGAATGGTCGGCCTCGGAAGATGGGTTGACCTGGACCTACAAGATGCGCAACGATGTGCACTGGGTCCATCGCAACCCGGTCACGAGCGAGTTCGAGGATCTGGGGCCAGTGACGGCTCAGGATGTCGTCTACGGCGTCAAGCGCACGCTTGACCCCAACACGGCCTCGGACTACGCGTTCGTCCTGTATGTGCTCAAGGGGGCCGAGGAGTTCAACACGGCCAAGCCGGATGCCGAGAACTTCCAGGAGCTGATGGACAACGTCGGCGTGCGGGCGTTGGACGACACGACGGTCGAGTTCACGCTCAAGGAGCCGGCGGGCTACTTCCCATCGATCACCGGCATGTGGGTCACGTTCCCCCTGCCGCAGGCGGCGATCGAGGAGCATGGCGACAACTGGACCGAGGCGGGGTTGATCGTCACCAACGGCCCGTACACGCTGGCCGAGTGGAGCCATGGCGCCTACATAAAGGCGGTCAAGAACCCGCTATGGGTGAACGCCGCCGATGTGCAGATCGAGGTGATCCAGGGTCCCATCGTCCAGGAGCAGTCGACCTCGATGGCGATGTATGAGGCCAATGAGATCGACATGATGGCCGATCCTGGCTGGGGGCCGCCTCTCCCCGATATGGATCGCATCAAGGCCGATCCGGAGCTGAGCAAGCAGCTCTTCATCGCCCCGCGCCTGTGCACCTACTACTATGGGTTCGTCACCACCAAGCCGCCCATGGACAATCCGAAGCTGCGCAAGGCGCTGGCGGCGGCCATCGATCGCAAGAGCCTGATCGCCAATCTGCTGAAGGGGGAGCAGCGGCCGGCCCACAGCTTCACGGCGCCGGGCAACTTCGGCAGCGTGGCGGACGACCTGTCGGTTGCTGGCTGGATGGTCATGGACAACTACGCGGATCAGCTCGCGCAGGCTCAGGCGTGGATGGCCGAGGCTGGCTATCCGGAAGGGGAAGGGCTGAACCTGACCCTGATGCACAACACGTCGGAAGCGCATGCGCAGATCATGCAGGCGATCCAGGCCATGTGGCAGGAAGCGTTCCCCAAGGCGACCTTCACCATCGAGAACCAGGAGTGGAACGTCTACCTGAAGACCCTGCTGCCCGATTCGCCGGACGAGGAGAAGCCGGACGTCTATCGCATGGGGTGGTGCGCTGACTATCCGGATGCCAACAACTGGCTGAACGAAGTCTTCAACTCGAAGTCCGGCCAGAACTACGCGAAGTACTTCAACGAGAACTTCGATGCGCTCGTGCTGCAGGCCGCCTCGGCGTCAGATCCGGCCAAGCGCCAGGAGCTGTACAAGCAGGCGGAGATGATGCTCATTGACCAGGACACCGCCATTGCGCCTATCTACTACTACACGTACGTACGCCTGTACAAACCGTGGCTGACCAAGGTCGTGATCAGCCCGGTGACCGGCGACCCGATCGCGGAGTGGCGGATCGACTGGGAAGCGAAGAAGGCTGCGCGCGGCCAATAGCCCTGATCCGATCAGGGTCATCTGGCTATAGTCGTCAACGAGGCAACGGGGGTTTTCCTCGTTGCCTCGTTGCCTGATAGGTGAGTTGGGCGTATGACCCGTTATATCGTCCGCCGGATCTTGTGGTCGATTCCGGTCATCCTGTTGTTGACTTTCGCTGTGTTCGCGCTCATGCGCATGATCCCGGGCGGCCCCTTCGATTTCGCTGGCGACAAGAGCCTGCCCAAGGCCGTGACCGAGAACCTGAAGCGTCGTCATCACCTGGAATGGCCGCTCTTGTGGCAATTCACTTCTTACGTGCTGGGCGACGATGTGGCCGGCGCGGTTTGCCGCGGTGTTCCGGTGATCCCCGGCTGCGAGGCGGTTCTGGAGACGTATCAATTGGGCGTGTCGAAGGGGCTGATTCGCGGCGACCTGGGCATGGCCATGCGCCAGCGCGGCCGCACTATCAATGAGATCGTGGCCGAATCGTTCCCGGTCTCCTTCCAACTGGGGATCATGGCGGTCACGCTGGCGGTCCTCATCGGCATTCCGCTGGGGACGCTGGCTGCGCTCAAGCAGAACACCTGGATCGACTACACCAGCAGTTTCTTCGCCATCCTGGGGCTTTCCATTCCGAACCTGGTGCTGGGGCCGTTGTTGATCTGGGTTTTTGCCCTCAAGCTGAACTGGCTGCCTGTGGCCACCTGGGGCGCAAAACCTCCCTTCCTGCTTGGTTTCGTCCCGCCCCTCAACTGGAGCTTCATCAGCCATGCGATCCTGCCCACGGTGGCGCTGGGCACAGGGCTGTCGGCCAGCATCGCGCGTCTGACGCGCGCCAGCCTGTTGCAGGTGATTCGCGAGGACTACATTCGCACGGCGCGCGCCAAAGGGTTGCGAGAGCGCGTGATCATCGTCCGCCATGCGCTCAAGAACAGCCTGATCCCGGTGGCGACGGTCCTCGGCCCGTTGGTCGCTGCGGTCGTCACCGGCACCTTTGTGATCGAGCAGATCTTCGGCATCCCCGGCATGGGCAAACATTTCGTCAACAGCATCGGCAATCGCGACTATCCGCTGATCACGGGGGTGACGTTCGTCTATGCGGTGCTGTTGGTGATCGCGAATCTGATCGTCGATATCGTCTACGCCTGGTTGGATCCACGCATCAGCTACGATTGATCGAGTGAAGGAGCGAGCGTCAACGGAGCGCTCGGAGGGAAGGTGGCTTTGACAGTCGCTCAGTCGGCGTTGTCAGGGGAATCTTTGGTCGTCCGACGGGTGCGCAGCCCGTGGGGAGACGCGCTGCGGCAACTGCTGCGCAACCGCGCCGCGGTGGCCGGCGGCGTGTTCATTGTGATCTTAACGGTCGTTGCCCTTCTGGCCGATGTGATCAATCCCTATGCGCTGCAGGGGTTTTCCGGCGAGCTGCAGCGCACCAATCAGCCGGCCTTCGCCAAACAGGTCCTGCAAGATAACAACGCGCAACCTGGCCAGCAGTCGAAAGGCCCGAATCTGCAGGGGTTCACCTACATCCTGGGCGCAGACCAGTTGGGACGCGATCTGCTCAGTCGCACGCTGTACGGCGCGCGCGTCTCGCTGGCCGTCGCAGTCGTCGCCGCCACCGTCAGCCTGCTCATCGGCATCACGTATGGGCTGGTCTCCGGCTATGTCGGCGGGCGCGTCGATGATCTGATGATGCGTATTGTCGACTTCCTGTATGGGCTGCCGATCCTCATCGTCGTCATTTTGATGCAGGTCTATTTCAAAGCGGTCGCCCGCCGCGGCGAGGCGACTGGCTTCGTCGGCGCGCTGCTGAGCGTCAATCAAGCCTTCGGCGGCCTGCTCTTCGTCTTCATCGCCATCGGCGCGCTCAACTGGATCGGCATGGCGCGCATCGCGCGCGGGCAGACCCTGTCCTACAAGCAGAAGGAATTCGTCGAGGCCGCGCGCGCGGTCGGCGCTGGCCCCATCAGCATCATCTTCCGTCACCTGCTGCCCAACATCCTGGGGCCTTGCATCGTCCAGGAGACGCTGCAGATCCCGGGCTACATCCTGACCGAGGCGTTCCTCAGCTTCATCGGTCTGGGCGTCGATGCGCCGACTCCCAGTTGGGGCATCATGATCCAGGAAGGATACCAGGCGTTGCGCTCGAATGCGCACATCATCCTGGTGCCATCGGCGGCCCTGACGTTGACCGTGCTCGCGTTCAACTTCTTAGGCGACGGCCTGCGCGACGCCCTCGACCCGCGATTGCGAGGGTAGCGCCCGTTCCCTTCGTCGAAGCTGCGTTCTACCTCTGGGGTGCGAAAAGCTGACTGCTGGCCGGACGCAAGGCTTTCGACGGTCGCTCATTGCATACAGCCCAGCCGCCTGAAGGCTCGAGCCCTAGGCCCTGTTTTCAATTTGAGGCGCACTCCTTCGTCGGCCGAGGCGCATCATCTCGGCCGACGAGACCGCTTCGAGTCGCCGCCGCGGCTCGCCTTTCTCGCGTTATGGCGCGATCGCCGCGGACCAGGCGCGATCCTGGGATAACTGCTCCTCGAAGACGATCTGCTCGCCTCTTTGGCCATCTTTGCTCACCCATAGGGAGCCGGCCGGCCCGCGCAAGGCGACCCGCAGGGGCATGGCGGCGATCCCCGGTTGTTTTTGGACGCGCAGACGATAGATGCCCTCCTGGACCACAGCGTCCGGCAGGCGGTAGACCAGGCGCACGGTATGGGCGGCCCCCGGCGGCAACACGAACTCCCCTGCGATCACAGTCGCGCCGGCTTCTCCTTCTTCCACTTCGACCGCTTCTAATCCTTCGGCTGCCAGTAGATGCGAGCCGGCTGGCGCATAGACTCGCAGGTAATCCCAGTAACAGCGGCGCGTCAGGTCGTCGTACGTGTGACCATAGACGCTTTCGTGCTTGCAAGGCTCCGTCGTGGCTGGCGCGGGGTGGGTGTAGGTCAGGGTCAGGCGCGCCGTCCATCCCTCTTGTTCCCAGGCGACCTGATAGTCCGTCTGGCGAGTGACGAGGGCATTCACCTTGTTGTAGCCGAAGTTGGTGTCGTAGATGGCGAGGTAATCCTGCGTCCCGGGTTGAATGCTGCCGTCCCAGCCGATGGCGGAGATCGCCGCCTGGGCGGCCGCGTGATCAAGGTAGACCAGCACGTGTTTCTCTGCGGCGGCGCGCGCGAGGGCGCTCCCCAGTCGACGCAGGTCAACTTCGCCCGCAGCCACGCGTTCCATCATGGCCTGGACCAGGGTCGGCATGAACTCCTTACGACGGCGGATCCACTCTCCGATATTTTGTTCGATGGTCACCCCTTCCACAGGCTCATCCCATGCCGCCTTGATCTGAGCGATCACGTTCTCTCCGGTGATGGGGACCTCCACATCGGGGACGGAGAGGGGCGCCATCGCGGCGACGAGGGCGCGCACGGCGAAGAGATCGACGGCCACGACGCCGTCGACCGTTATCCCCCGGTCGAGCTTGTAGATCGAGCTCAGGATGCGCGCGCTGGTAGGGAAATCGGGAGACCAATTGGCGTCGCGCAGGAAAAGCAGTTCGGCGCCCATCAGACGATGCAGGGCCTCTGGCGCTGGCGGATGGGGCTGCGTGTGGTTGTCGACCGCGTAGCTATCTTCAAACTGAAGTATGGCGATCCTGCCCTGCGCCACACGCACCAACCCCACGCCGCTGACGAACCCACCGGTCGGCCGCAATTCATCGCTGTTTTGGGCGATGATCAGATAGCGCCGTTCGCCGTCTGCGCCGAGCAGATCGGGGAGGAGGGGTAAGAGGTCGAGAAGCGGCCGCAGGCGCGGCAATACCTCCTGGATCTGCGCCAGGCGCGGGCCGAGCGGCGGTCGCAACTGGCTGGCGTCGACAGCCTGCAGATGGGCGGCTGCGCGATCGACCTGGGCCGTCACCTCTGGCCAGACGTCGGCGCTGGCCTGCAAGCGCGGCAGCACGGACGCGACCGCCTCCAGCGGCGACGCGGCGGCCGATTCGGTCATCGCCTTGAGCAGGGGAATCCCCTGGTCTAACCCCAGGCGACCGGCCGCGAGCAGCTCGACGCCCGCTTCCAGAAGGTCGGGGGCGGCTGCGACCTCTGCGCCGACGCCGGGCAGGCGGTCGAGGCGGCGCAACAATGGCCAATAGGGCGCGAGATCTGCGCGCAGGGCCTTCATCTCCTCTTCGAGTTGCGCTACCTGCGGCTGTAAAGCCTCCCAGACGGCAACTTGTTGAGGATCTGCGGCTGCCTGCCGCGCCAGCGGCTCGATCGTCTGCACCAGGCGCCAGGCGGCCCGACCGCGCTGATACAGGCGAATTCCCAGCATCCCCATCCACACGATCGCGGCCACCACCAACAGCCCGATGATGATCGCGGGCCAGCGCCGCCAGGAAGGGGCGCGACGGCCGGCAAGGTTGGTTTGCTCCAGGCTCATGGCTCAAACTCCGTCGTGGGCAATTGCAACTGGAACAACGGCCCTTCAGGCAGGACGCCGAAACGCTCAAGCCCGGCCAGCGGCCACTCAGTGGCGTACACGGGCCGCGTGCGCAGGCTATCTTCGACCATCTGGCCCAGATCGTCTGGCAGGGCGAGTCCCCCAGGCGACGCAAGGCCCGGATGCCAGCGGGCGATCGTCTCGCGGTACCAGGCGAACGTGTAGAGATGCACGTTGACGATCGCCAGGTCAGGACGCTGGCCCAGACCGTAGCGAACGTACCACAGCGCGAAGGTGGGGCGATCGCTGGCGGCCAGGATCAGCGCGTCGGGCGCCGCCGTCGCCAGGGCCGTTGCGACGAAGCGCGGCGCTTCTGCGTCGTGGCTCAGATCCTGCGCGGCCCAGTGCGCTTGCAGTTGATAGAGAGGCAACAGCGCGAGCGCCGCCAGCAGGGCCAGGCTCGCGGCGCGCAGGGGAAGGTCGCCGAAGCGAGCCGCCCGGCGCCCCAGCTCTTCCACGACGGTCCAGGCGCCGAGGGCTGTCGCTGGCGCGAGCGCCAGATAGACGGGCAGCAGATACACGTACGAATCGGCCGTGTCATAGCCCAGCGCGTAGCCGCTGACCAACAAGACGGCGGCCAGCGTCATCTGGCTCCACCATCTCCGTTCCTCCCAGGAACGCCATAGCCCCAGCCAGGCCAATCCCGTCCCTACCCACGTCAGGTTGTGTGCGAGCAACCCTCCCCAGGCGAGCAATCGTTGCAGCAGCCACGCCAGGGGAAGAGCGAAGGCCAGCGGCTGGTAGATCGCTCCGGAGAGGTGCCAGCCGATCTGGGCGAGCGAGTGCGGGTCCCCCCAGTTGACGGGGGGCGAGCCGGCCGCTGCCCAGGGCAGATAGAGGTACGTGGCCAGGCCTACGCTGCAACCGAACGCCAGGCCAGCCGCCGCGCGCCGATCCACGCGCGCGCGGGCCGTCCACCAACCGAGGGCCACGGCGGGGATCAGGAGCGCCAGCGTCAGATGATTGCCCAACCCCAGCCCCACCGTCATCCCGACCAGACAGGCGATCCGCGCCGAAACGTCGCCGGCATCGCCGATCCGCATCGCCAGATAGAGCAGGGTCGCTGCAAACAGGGCGTGTAGGGCGTAGACTTCCGTGATCACCGCCTGCGACCATAGCGTAGGGCCGAAGCCGATCGTCAGAGCCACCGCCGACGCCAGCAGCCGCGCCAGGGCGGGCGGCGCCAGCGCGGCGCGCAGGATGCATCCCGTCGTCGCGGCCAGGCTGCCGACCGTGAGACTGGCGCAGATGGCCGAGAACAGGTTGCCGATGAAGGCGGGAGAGCCGATGGGAAGGGCGAGCAGCGCGCGCAGCAGGAGAATGTAGGTCGGATAGCCGGAAGGATGAGGAACCCCGCGCGTCAGGGCAGCCGCCAGCAGATCGCCGCCGTCGGCGCCGTTGTGGGTCCACGTCAGGTCTGGCGCCAGGGTGGCGTAGTACACGAAGAAAGCGGCGAGCGCAGGCGCCAGCGGCCACCAGCGGCGCAGGGCGATCAGGCCAGGCGGACGAGGGGCGTCGCTCATCACAGCAAGGGCGTCTGTCGCAGCCGATCACCGTGTGCGGGAGCGCTGGCCCTCTCGCCAGGCCATCCGAAGCGCGCGTCCAACGCCGTCATTGCTGTCCGGTCGGAGGCAATTCCGCGGGCGGCAATGGCAGGACGATCCCCACCGATTGCGTGGCGCCCTGGTCATCGACGATGGCCCAGATGACATCGAGGACGCGCCCGGCGGGCGCATCGGGGGCGATCACGCCCGTCACCGTTGCGGATGCGGTGGCGCCAACGGCCAGCGTCGGAAAGTTCACTGAGATAACCTGCCCCTGGACCGTGACGACGCCAGACTGGCTCGTTGCCTCTTGTACTCGAATGGCGGACGGCAAATCCGTGCGAGCCTTGAGGTCGCTGAGATCGCGATCGCTGAGGTTGCGCAGCGTCAACGTCAGGGCGACCGGACGTCCAGGGATAGCCCAGGGCGGATCGGCGACCAGGGCGGCGGCGAAGCTGGCGGCGGGAGACGCAGGCGCTGCCGGAGATGGGGTTGGCGGCTCAGGGACCGGCGTGGCTGTCGGCGGCAGGACTGGCGTCTCGGTCGCGGCGGGGGGTGGTGTATCCTCGTCATCGGGGCTGCTGGTTCGGGTATTGGTCGGCGCGGGCGGTTGAGGGGTGTTGGTAGGCGGCGCGGGCTGTGGGGTGTCGGTGGCTGTCGGCGGCGGCGCGGGCGTCCGCGATGGCGTTGGGGTCGGGACGGTCTGTGCGAGCTGCCCTGGACGCGCCCAGGCGCGCTCGCCCACGCCCAGCCAGGCAACCATGGCCATCACGAGCAAAAAGGCTATGCTTGCTCCCATGCGCGCAGAGATCTTCATCGCGATCCTCTTAAGGCAGTTGTTTTCCATCCAACGGTGCAAACGACCAGCGAGGCGCTCTGCTTTCGGCATGGCGTTCTGGGCAATGAGAGCTAATGTCGGCTATAGCGATGCACTCCTCCGGACCAGATCGCCTCACGCTGCGCGCAAGTATACTCGATCATCTTGGGAAAGTCCATCGATGCTTTGACAGGGGATGCGGGGGGGAGTAGAATCGATTTTTGGAGATCGCACCAAGCTGAGAGGGGACATTTCGGTCCATGAACATGACATCCGATGATCGACTGCCTGTGGAGACCGGGCAGGATTGGCATGCCCTGCCGGTCCCTGAGGTCCTGGAAGCGCTGGGCACCCATCGCCAGCGAGGGCTGACCGCCGCGGAGGTCGCGGCGCGTCAGGAGCGCTATGGCTTCAATGAGCTACAGGAGGCGCCGCGGCCGGGATTTCTGGCGCGATTGTGGCAGCAGTTCAACAACTTCCTGATCTGGATCCTCGTCATCGCCAGCCTGATCTCGCTGGCGCTGGGCGATGTCATCGAAGCGGGCGCGATCATGGCGATCGTCGTCCTCAACGCGGTCCTCGGCGTCATCCAGGAGTCGCGCGCGGAGGAAGCGTTGGCCGCGCTCAAGAAGATGGCCGCGCCCGAGGCCCAGGTCATCCGCGAGGGGCGCCAGATCACGATCCCCGCGCGCGAGCTGGTGCCCGGCGACGTCGTGCTCCTGGAGACGGGCAACTATGTCCCTGCGGATATCCGCCTGATCGAGGCGGTCAACCTGCGCGTGGAGGAGGCCGCGCTCACCGGCGAGTCGGTCCCTGTCAACAAATCTGCCGCCGTCGTGCTCGATCGCGAGATTCCCCTGGGGGACCGCAAGAACACCGTCTTCATGTCGACGATGGTGGTCTACGGGCGCGGGCGCGGCGTGGTCGTGGCCACCGGCATGCACACCCAGATCGGCCTCATCGCGCAGATGCTGCAGGCGACGGAGAACGAGCCGACGCCGCTGCAGGTCAAGTTAGAAGAGCTGGGCAAAACGTTGGGCTGGGCCGCTCTCGCCATCTGCGGCCTGGTCTTCGTGATCGGCGTGGGCCGTTTCCTGCTCAATCCACCCCCTGGCATGACACTGGGCAAGAAAGTCCTCGAGATGTTCATGGTGGCGGTCAGCCTGGCCATCGCCGCGGTGCCTGAGGGGTTGCCGGCGGTGGTGACGATCTCGCTGGCGCTGGGGATGCAGCGTATGATCCGCCGTCACGCCCTGATTCGCAGTCTGCCTGCGGTGGAGACCCTCGGCTCGACCACAGTGATCTGCTCCGACAAGACGGGCACCCTGACCCAAAACGAGATGACGGTGGTGCGCATGTATGTCGATGGGCAGCATATCGTCGTCACTGGCGAAGGGTATACGCCCAAAGGCGCTTTCCTGGTCGCCGATGAAGAGATCGACCCGCGCTCATCGCCAGCGGTCCGTCTGGCGCTGCGCGGGGCGGCCCTCTGCAACGACGCCTACCTGGAGACTTCGGGCAGTGGGGATGATCGGCAGACGTACCGGATGGTCGGGGATCCGACGGAGGGGGCGCTGGTGGTCGCCGCGGCCAAGGCCGGGCTGTGGAAGGCGGACCTCGAGCAGGAAGCGCCGCGCGTGGCGGAGATCCCCTTCGATGCGGAACGTAAGCGCATGACGACCATCCACGCCTCGACGGTCGATGGAAGGATCATCGCGTATGTGAAGGGGGCGCCGGATCTGGTGCTGGAGCGCTGCACGAGCCAGTTTCGCGAGGGAGCGGCCATCCCCCTGAGCGAAGAGGACCGCCGCCGCATCCTCGACGTCAATCGCGAGATGGCCCGCGACGCTCTGCGCGTCCTGGCGGTGGCGTATCGCGAGCTGGCGGAGACGCCGACGCATCCGGAAGCAGAGGAGATCGAGCGCGACCTGGTGTTCGTGGGGCTGCTGGGCATGATCGACCCGGCGCGGCCGGAGGTGAAATCGGCGATCGAGACAGCGCGTCGGGCGGGCATCAAGACGGTCATGATCACGGGAGATTACTGGGAGACCGCCGCCGCCATCGCCCGCGAGATCGGCCTCCTGCGCCATAACGGCAAGGTGCTGACCAGCGCGGAGCTGGACGAGCGCTCTGATGAGGCGCTGGTCGCCGAAGTCGAACAGATCGACGTGTACGCGCGCAGTTCGCCGCAGCACAAGGTGCGCATCGTCGACGCCCTCAAAGCGCGCAACCACGTCGTCGCCATGACCGGCGACGGCGTCAACGACGCTCCCGCCCTCAAGCGCTCCGACATCGGCGTGGCGATGGGCATCACCGGCACGGATGTGGCCAAAGAGACCGCCGACATGGTCCTCACCGATGACAACTATGTCTCGATCGTCGCCGCCGTGGAGGAAGGACGGATCATCTACTCCAACATCCGCAAGTTCGTCTTCTACCTTCTCTCCTGCAACGTCGGCGAGATCCTGATCATCTTCGTGGCCACGCTCGCTGGCTGGCCCTTGCCGTTGACCGCGATCCAGCTCTTGTGGTTGAACCTGCTCACCGACGGCGCGCCGGCGCTGGCGTTGGGCCTGGAGAGGGGAGACCCGGACATCATGGATCGTCCGCCGCGCCCGCCGTCGGAGCCAGTCATCAACCGTGAGATGACCTGGCGTGTGGCGTTGCAGGGTGTGACGGATGTGGTCGCAGTGCTGGGGGCTTTTCTGTTGGGCAATCCTTTTAATCCAGCGACCCTGGACATCGCCGAGAGCATGGCCTTCACCACGTTGGTCATCTCCGAACTGTTACGCGCCTATACCGCTCGTTCTGAGCACTTCTCGGTATTTCAGATCGGCGTCTTTACCAACCGGGCTATGCAGGCTGCTGTTGCACTCTCCTTGAGCTTGCTACTGCTGGTGGTCTACGTGCCGTTCCTCAACCCGATCTTCAACACGCATCCTCTGGGTCTGACGCAGTGGGTGCAGATCTTCCCCCTGATCCTCCTGCCGGCCACGGTGGCTGAAATCAGCAAGGTCTTCTTGCGCCGCGCTGACCAGCGCCGACGGCGACAGCTCACCGCCTAAAAGGACCCTGTCGATGAGTTTTCTACGGTCGTTGTTTGGAAAACCTGTCCCCATCATCGAGGCGCGGGAGGCGCAGGCTCGCCTGCAAGGTCCCCAGCCGCTCTTCCTGCTTGACGTGCGCGAGCCGGAGGAGTACGTCGCCGGTCATATTGCGGGCGCATACCTCATTCCCCTGGGCGAGCTGCCGCAACGCATCAACGAGCTGCCGCGCGATCGGGAGATCCTCTGCGTGTGTCGTTCGGGCAGCCGCAGCCGCGCTGCCGCTCAGCAGTTGGCGGCGGCCGGCCTGCGCAGCGTGAACCTCAATGGCGGCATGCTGGCCTGGGAGGGGGCTCGCCTGCCGGTCAAGCGCGGCAAGGACGCCTGAGCGCGCCTCCTGTGCGGTCACCCTGAGGGCGGCGCAGGCACGTATTCGACGACCACGGACGAGAGCTTGACCTCGCCAGCCGCTTCGGGGGTCAGTTGGAGGGCGATCTTGTCGCCGGCCAGGTCGGCGGGAGGCTCGAAGAGGATGACTGCCGTCTGAGGGGTGGCGGTGGGCTGGAGGGCGATGTCCGTGCGCGTGAGGAGGCGTGCGGTCAGGGGAGCCGATCGCTCGGCGGCAAGCAAGAGGATCTTGAGTTTATGTAGCCCTACCAGCGGCGGCTCGTGGAGGGTCCAGAACGTGCCGTCACGGCTGTAGCGGAGGCAACGCGAGACGTCGCCGTCTGTGATCGAAGCGTCCGCCATCCAGAGCGCGCTGCCCGCCTTCGCTTTGACGACTGCCCAGGTCGTCTGGCCCCCTGGGATCTCCACCGGTTGGGCGAAGCGCGCCGACGTCCATCCCGGCGCCGCGACGACGGCGGCTGCGTCGATGGGCGCAACCGCCAGCACAGCGCCATTCGGCGCGCCCCCCGCGTCGGCTCGCAGCTCCAGTACCAGGTCGGCGTCTGCTGTCGCGCTCAGACACAGGTCCACCCCAGCCGCCTGCCGCGTGGCCGACGGGCGCAGCGGCTGCGCCACGCTGAACACCATCGAAACGCGCGCGGAGCCTGCGACCACGCGTTGTTCCCAGCGCGCGTCCGGATCGAGCCGATCCTCATCCATGGCGCCGCTCATCTCCCATTGCACTTTATGGACGCGCACGTGCGGCGCTGCGGCGTCGACCCCCGCCGGCGTCACGAACTGATCGCCCGCGCGACGGAAGAGGACCATCTCCACGTTCTGTACGTCGCCGTGCCGCGCGCAATGGACGGCGGTCGCCTGCGGATCATCTTCGCCGAACTGGATGGCGGTCAGGTAGCGCAGCGCGACGAAGGGGCTGCCTCCGCTTTCGACGATCTCCAGGAACCCCGGCGTATCGGAATAGGCGACGAGGTGCGGAAAGCAAAGCCCGCCCTGCGCGGGCGCCGATTCCAGGAAATCGTTCAGCTCGCGGCTGAAGTCGGGCAGAGCCACCTGGCCCGCCAGGTCGCCGTTGTAGGTCCAGAAGATCGGCTCCTTGCCCGTGGCCTGGGCGAAGGGGATAGGGCTGAGCGCGAAGAGGGCGCCGTTTTCATCGCGGATGACGGGCGGCGTGAGTTTGCCGTCGGCGCCTGGAGAGGCGGACCCCTGCGCGATCACGAAGCGCACGTTCGAGGGATAGCTGAGGCAGTCGATGCGGGTTTTGGCCTCAAAGTTGGCTTGCGAGAGGGGCTGGCTGAGCGTGACCTCGATCTTCTGGGTCAGGAGATCGATCGCCTGGCCGGCGGTCAGGGTAGTGTAGCGGGGGGCGCCGTTGGCGTCCACCGGGAAGCGCACCCCTTCCCAGGGGCGAATCTTGAGGCTGGCGTCGCCGGCGACGGTGACATTGCGCACCGCGCGCAGACCATGAAAGTCGACGACGTACACCTTCTGATCGCCGCTGGCGGCGGTGACCGTGGCGCCCCAGGAAGCCTGATAGTCGCTCAGGGGCCGGTCGCCGAAGGGTCGGCCGCGCACGACAAAAGGGGTGGCCGTGACGATGCTGTTCTTGGGCAGACCAGCCAGGCCGGCGATCGCCGCTGGCAGGAGCGGGAAGGCGGGGATGGTCTGTCCAACCGTGGCGACCCCTGGCACGGTGGGCACGATCGCCACGGCCATCACAAAATACTGGACTGCGGCGTCGCCGGCCCAGGCCGCCTCGTTGGCGCGTTGAGGGACGCTCATCGCCGCCCCGACTGCCACGGCTGTTTGCGACTGGGAGATGGCCATGGTTACTCCACTTGCGAGCGATCGGCTGTGCTGAGGAGCAGGCTGACCGGCGTGGCGGCGGAGACCTCCATCCCCTCTCCTGGCTCGCTGCCCACCACCGGTCGCGCCGCGAAGTCGACGGGGGCGATGTAGCGGACGACGCCCGCCTCGGTCGTGGTGGTTGTGATGGGGATGGCCTGGCCGTGAGCGTCGAGGACCTGTCCCAGGGCGATGCCGCGGCTGGCGAGGAGGTCGAGCGCCTCCTGCAGGCCGCGATCGAAGAGGTCGGGGACGCGGGGCAGGGCGCCAGCGGCGGCGGCGCGCGCCACGACGACGGTGACGACCGTGGCGCCGCCTGGTTGCACGAGCACCTCGCGCTGTGTGGCGGCGACGAAGCCGCTGGCGATCGTGGGGGCCACGCGCACGTCGTACAGGCCGGGAGGCAGCCCGGCGATGACGTAGCGCCCGCGCACGCGCTGCCCCACATAGGTGCGCTCGACCGCTAAGGTCGCACTGGCGGCGACCGTGCTGATCTCGCTGCCGGTCAGCTCCCGGCCAGGTTCCTCGCCGTCTTCGGCGCGCACAGCGACGACGATCCAGCCTGGACGCTGCGCCTGTACAGCCTCAATCTCCTGGTAAAGTTCCTGAATGGCGTCGATCAGTGCGTTCCAGGCTTCTGCCGTGATCGTCTGATTGGGACTGACCTCCTGCAGGTCAGCGATCGCGTTCGGCATGTCCTTCCTCTCCTTCCATATCTGGGAGCTAGCTCATCGCTGGCGGCGCTCCCGGCGCGCCGCGCTTCTTGGTCGGTCCTGCCTGGACCAGCGCGCGCTGCGCCTGCTGGATCAGGGAACGCGCCAGTTTACCGGGGGCCACATCCAGGGCGCGAGCGACCTCCTCGATGCTGGCATTGGCCAAAGTCGCAGCGTCGGCGATGCCAGCCGCGCGCAACTGGCGCGCTCGCACTTTGCCCACGCCGCGCACGCGATGGATCGCCAGGCTGATCAACCCGCGCGGCGTCAGGCTCCCCGTGGAAACGGCTATGGTCATCGCGATGACCTGCTCCACCTCGGGGATCGGCGCTCCTGGCGGCGGATCCTGGCCGATGACCAGGCCTTCGGGCAGGTCGGAGGGACGCCGTTCCTCAGACCATCGCAGCGCGCGCCCTTCGACCGCGCGCTCGATCAGGGCGTGGGCCTCGTCCACTTGCAGGCAGATGACATCGGGCAGAGGGGGACGGGCGATGGTCAACGTCACTTGATCGCCAGGTTGCATGGTCGCTCCTGGCCTTGGCCCTTGCGCCAGGATCGTGCCTTCCGGCCGCTCGCTGGCGGCGTCCACCGTCACGACGCGCAGGTCCACCGAGAATTGCTGTTGGAACTCTCGCAGGATCAGCGCGGCGCGTTCGCGGCTCAGGCCGATCAGCTCTGGCAGCCCCCGCAGCGGCTCCAGACGGCGTTCCGCCAGGACGAGATCGGCGACGAAGCCGTCGGGGCTGTACTCTGTGGAAAGGGCTGCTGGCTGCTGCGCCAGCACCGTATCGGGCTCGCGATCGCTCGGCGCGGTGCGCACGCGGATATCGAGCAACGGCACGCCATGGGCGTCGGCCCAGATCTTGATCCGCTCATCGACCGCGTGTTCCGTCATATGCAGAAAACGTACGTCGGGGAAAGGCGGGCGACGCACCAGCAAAGCAGCTTCGACCAGGCGCGGGCCAACGCTCTCGCCCGCGCTGGGGGTCTGTCCGATGACGCTATCTCGCTCGCGTGGGCTGGGCCAGGGATCGATGCGCAACTGGCCATCCCATTCGACGCCGACCTCATCCACGAACTTGCGCAGGCGTTCCTCGGCGTCGGCCAGAATCAGGCAGCGCAGCTCCGGCATTAAGGCCAACATCCCGACCGCAAGGGTCACCAGGGAACCGGGGGCGACCCGCGTCCCTGCGATGGGGGCCTGGGAGACGACCGAATCGGCCTGGGCGGGATCGCTGACGATGCGCGTCGTCGTGAGCGCGCGCAATCCCAAGGCTAGCAACATCTGCTGAGCGTTTGCCAGGGTCATGCCGATCAGGTTGGGGATGGCGACGAGGGACAGGCGCCACACGGCGACGCGCACGGGGCTGCCGGGCGCGACGCTTGCGCCGGCGGGCGGCTCCTGCGTCGCCACGCGTCCGTCGTCTTCGACCGAGGTCGTCGGCTGCTCGGCGACAGGCTCGTCCAGGGCCAGGCCGGCCTCGGCCAGCGCCGCCGCGGCGTCGTCCAGGGTCATGCCGATCAGATCAGGGACCATCACAAGCGGGGTGCTGGCGACCGCCAAGCGCACGCGCAGCGACGCAGCGAAGATCTCAGCGTCAGGGAGAGGGACCTGGGCGATCACGGCGCCTGGCGGTTGGTCGCTCGCTTCCTCGACGACCTCGACGCTGGCCAGAGTCAGATCGTAAGTTTGCACGAAGGCGTTGAGCGCGTCTTGGGCGGCGGGCAACAGGAGGCCGACCAGTTGCGGGAAGCGCGGGAAAGGAGTCGCCGCCAGGAGCAGGTCGACGGCCTGGCCGACCGGCACGATCATGGCGGAGCCGGGCTGAGTCGCGAGCACGGGCTGATCTTCGAAGCGCGGCCAATCCTCGGCGTCGAGGACATGGCCCTGGGCGTCCAACACGCGCCCGATGGTCAATCCCAGCGTGACGAGCTGGTCGCGCGCGGCGGCGAAACCGACGCCGAAGAGATTGGGCAGCGTGCGCTGGTCGCGAGCGCGCACGAGGAGCACGTCGAGGCTGGCTGGCTCGCCGGCGATGACGGCGACCTCCGCGGTCGCCGACGCGTAGCCGGTCGACGGGCGCGGCTCCACTGTGACTGTGTAGACGCCAGGCTCAGGATTGACGATCAGGTAGCGGTCGCCAACGCGCACGCCGGGCGGGAGGGGAGCCTCCGGGTTGGCTGTCGGCGTCGCCGAGACCGCAGCGATCCACGCAGCCGGCGCGAAGTCGCCGGTGACGGCGTCGCGCACGGCCACGAACAGGCTGGCCGGCGCGCGGGCGGCGAGTTCGCTCACCTCATCGTACAAACCCAGGATGGCCTCACGCAGGGCGTTCCATCCCTCGGGCAGGATGGGATCGTGACGCACGACGCGAAACTGATCGAGAACGGATCGAGACATGACCATCGGTGACCTCGCGACCGGTAGAAACGTAGCATGCTACGTCTCTACCTTGATGCATGGTTCCTTTTGTGGAGATGCAGCGTGCTACGTCTCTACGGGTGGGACCACGCGCTGGGCGGCGATCAACAGGTTGACCGCGCTGCCGATGTCGATCGCGCTGCCGGCGCCGGGCGCCGAGGCGAGGACGAAGGCCGCCGCCTGGACGGGATCAGGCGCCAGGAACCCTCCCCCCAGCGGGCCCGAATCGGCGACCGTTACGGCCTGCCCATGAGAGTCGAGGACGCGGCCCGGGCGCAATCCCAGTGCGGCCAGACGGGCGAGGGCCTCGCTCAGTGGATGTCCGAAAAGCTCTGGCACTGCGACCTGGTCTGGCGTCGGCGGGGCCAGAAAGAAGGTGATCTCAGTTGGCTGCCCGGAGAGGACGGAGGCGACCCGCGTCTGCGCCGCGAAACCGCTCTCGGCGACGGGAATTACGGTGATCTGATAAGTCCCTGGATCGAGAGGGCCGACGTAGTAACGGGCGCCCAGGCGGCGCACTGGCAGCTCGCTGTTGGAGGCCCCTTCCGGCTGGGCGACCACGCGGGCGATCTGAGCGGCCGGCAGCAGGGCGTCGCTGGCGCGCTCGCGCACGATGACGGTGATATAGCCCGGCCGCGTGGCCAGGACGTCGGCGAGGTCGTATGCTTCCAGGATCGCAGTGCGCAGGGCGTTCCAGGCGCCGGCGGTGATCGGCGCGTCCGGTTGAGCGCGAATGCTGGTCAGATCGGGCGTAACAATGGGCATGGGCAAACCTTCCTGTCGGGCGCACACGAGATGCGCCGCTGCGACGCGCAGGCCGCCTGACGCGGTCAGCGCACGGTCAGACTGAGCCGGCTGGCGCGGCCGATGATGGCTGTCGCCTGGGTCTCGTTGACTTCGATCGCGCCTGCCACGAGCGCGGTGTTGGCGTTGGCCAGGTCGTTGACCGATTGGATGCCGCTGAGGACGAGGCGCTCGGCGATGTGTTCGTTGATGCCGGGGATCGTCATCAGCTCGGCGATGCGGCCCGTGAAGAGCGCGCCCGTGATCGAGGTGCGCACGAACGGCTCGTCCTGGCCGGTCAGATCGACGATTTGGACGACGTTGTCGCTGAAGTTGGCAACGTAGGCGTATTTGCCGGCGAAAGCGGCTTCTTCCTCGCCTTCGTCGGTGGGCGTTACCTGTTCCACGACCACCCCCGCCGGCTGGCCGCCCAGGCTCACGGTCTGCACGGCCAGCGTCTGGGTGTTGATGATGGCCAGCCCCTCGTCCACGGCCACGCAGAGGCGCCGTCCATCGGCGGTGATATCGATGCCGGAGAGGATATAACCGTCCTGGGTGACCGCGCGCGGGGAGACGCCGGGGATCGTCTCCGGCGCGTCCTGCGCTTGTGTGAGGTCCACGCGCACCAGGCTGCCGGTCTGCACGTTGGAGTTGATGATGTAAGCGAAGCGGCCGTCGGGGCTGACCGCCAGGTCTTGCGGGCTGAGGCCAGCCGGGAAGCTCTGGTCGTCGGCGTCGGGGGCGATGCGCCAGAGCAGGTTGCGCGACACATCCGTGACGTACGCCGTGTCGCCGACGACGTCGACGAAGGCGGGGATGCCCTCCCAGGCGCGCTCGGTGATCTGGTTGGCCCGCAAGTCGACGAGGATCAGCCGACGTTGGGTGGGCGAGGTCCCGTACAGATAGCGACCGTCGGCCGTGATGTCCAGGCCGTAGCAGACGGCGGCAGGGATGATGGCGCCCGAGATCATCCGATGGCGGGTCGCATCGATGGCGGCGATCGCGCCCTGGTTGCCGCGGGCCTTGACGCCGCTGCCCAGCGCAGCCGCCAGGTTGACGGCCGCCAGGCTGGCGATGCCAGCCGAGAAGGCGGCGCCCGCGCCAGCTTCGGTCACCAACTGATTGAGCGCGCCGCCGCGACCGAGCATGGCCGCTGCGCTGATGGCGTTGAGGGACGTGGTCGCTGCGGACAGAGAGGCGGCGCTGGCCGCCGCGCTCGTGGCGGCGCTGCCGATGGTCGCGCTGCCGAGGTTGAGCTGCGTCCCGCCGCTGAGGGCGCCAGCGGGGAGCGCGCGCGTGGTGGACGTCTCGGCGGCCGCGGCGCTCCGCGGCCCGATCGGCTGGTCAATGCGCAGTTGCGGCAACTCCGTCGCCGCCGTGAGACGGCTCAACGAACTGCTCAACGAGAACTCGGGCAGAATCACCGCTGCGAAGGCGCGCGCGCCGTCAGGAGCGAAGACGAGGTTCAGCAGAGGCGTGCTGCCCGTGTCGATCGTCGCGGCCACGCGACGACGCTGCGTGTCGATGACGGTGATGGAGGTGCTGCCGCCGCGCTCCGATCCCTGGCCCAACGCATAGAGGAAGCGCCCATCCGGGCTGAGGGCCAGGCGCGTCGGCCGCGCCACGGCGATCTGGCCCACGAGCACGGGACGGCGCTCGGTCGGCTCGACGCGGCCGGCGACCAGGATGTCGACGGCGTCGGCGCCGGAGACCACCATGCCAGCGCCCGGTTCGGTGCCGATCACCAGGCGGTTGCCGAAGGTCGCCTCCCAGGTCTCATCGTCGATCACCTGACCATGCGCGTCGAGCATACGGCGTATGGGGACGCCAGCCGCCTCGAGCAAAGCGCGCGCCTCGCGCAAGGTCTTGCCGAAGACGAGGGGAACGATCGGCTCGCGCGGCTGCTCCCAAAGCAGGAAGTCGACCAGCGCGATCTGGTCGCTCACTGTGACGCGTTGCGTCTGTTGCTGATAGCCGCTATCGGGGGTCGGCTCGACCGTGACCTCGTAGTCGCCGGGAGCGTCGATGGGGATCAGGTAGGCCTGGTCGCCGCTGGCGGCGCGCTGGCCTGGCTGCATCAGCGTGTTGCTGCTCAGCGAGACGGCGTACACTGCGGCGATGGCCGTCGGCGGCAGGATCGCCTCCGAATCGCGGTCGCGCACGGTGACGAGAATGCCGGTCGGGGCGCGCGTGCGCAGGGTTTGCAGGACCGCCTGTAGCTCACGCACGGCCCGGATCATGGCATTCCAATCGGCGGCAGTGATAGGAGCGCCCGGCTGGGCGGCCGTCAGGTTCGGTTTCAGGATCGCCATCTCGTCTTCCTCCGATCTCGCATCGTTTCACGAATCCGCCTGGCTTCTGCCGAATCGTGAACGGCTACTCGATCTTGAACTCCCATGACAGGCTGAGAGCGAAATCATGCGTCTTCAGGATAGGCGCTGGCAGCAGCGCGCGGCGGAACAGGTTGCCTGCGGCGTCGAAGAGGCCGATCTCGCGCAGCGCGACATCCCCCTCGATCGGCTCATCCGCGCCGAGGGCGATGGCCACGCGCACGGCGCGCGGCTGACCCTCCTCCTCCACGACTGTGCGCGCCGCTTCGGCTACGCCCTTGCGGAACACTTCGTTGGCCAATTGAGCGTCGGCCTCGGTGGGAGGGTCGGCGCCATCGCCGAACGCCACGATCGCCAGGGCCTCCACTGAGCGCCCACTGAGCAGATCAGCGAGAGGGGCCAGTGAGCTGGTCCCCGCCAGGTCGGGCAGGACCCCGACCACACGCACGTCGACGCCGGCGGCGCGCACGCGTTCCAGCTCGCGGGCCAGGCGCTCGTGCGGCGGCGCGGCGGCCTGCGTCTCCACGGCGCGCAAGGAGGCCAGGTCGATGCGGGTGAGGGAGCGATCGAGCAGATTCAACACCTGCGCCTCGTGCCGATCGAGCGTCAGGGTGATGCGGCTCGGCCCGCGCCCGCAGGAGATCGTCGCGGCCACAGCGTCTGCTGGAACCACGGCGGGATCCTGCACGATCAAACGCTCGACCGTCTCCAAGTCGACGACGGTGACGTTGTCGTCGTCGAAGTTGGCGACCAACGCCCAATGGCGCTCGCCGGGCTGATCGGGCGGCCGATAGTTCTGCAGCAGGGTCAAAACGCTGGCCCCGCGGCCGAGGGGGACGCGCGCCAGCTCGACCTCAGACTCGAGGGCGCCAGGCTCGCCGGCGGCCAGACGTTGCAGCTCAGCGGGATCGAGCACATACAGTTGTCCGGCGGCGTCCGCGACCAGCAGGCGTGGGGGCGGCAGCGGCGGCTCGCCGGTCCACTCCAGCCAGGCGAGGGTGGTCGGCGCCGATCCCAACGCCAGGGTGTAGACGATCTCGTCACGCGTCGCCGTGATCGTCTGGCCCACCTTGCGCCATCCCTGGTCGGCGCGCAACCAGTTGGGCAAGGCGACGGCGAGGGCGTCATAGGCGACGTACAGGGTGCTCGGCTCCGGCAGGTCGAGGCTCGCGCGCACGACGGCGTCCGCGCGCGAGGCGGCGTCGGCGACGGCCGTGCGCAGCAACGTCAGGAAGTCGAACCCTTCGGGCGGCTGGAGCAGCGTCGCCTGGGGGTCGTCGAGGTAGATGGGGCTGCCGCGTCGGCTGAGGCCGAGGCTGGCGTGCTCCGACTCGACCTGGCGGACGCGGCCGGGCCGCGCGCGCAACAGGGCGAAGTAGCCGGTCGTGACGCCGCGCGCGCCGGCGGCCAGGTTGCCGCCCAGGGTCAGCTCGTGCGCGCCGGCTGACAGCGGCCGACTATACAGCTCGAAGCGCAGCGGGCGCGTCCGGTGGACGCGCAGAACCCCTGCGGCTGGATCGACGCTGTACGCCCATCCATCGACATCGACGCGATCCGGCCCTCGTTGCACAAGTTCCCAGGGCACGCGCAACTCGCAGACGGCGCGCTCGCGCTCCTGCCAGCGCAGCGCAAGGTGGAGCGATGGCTCCAGCGTAAACAGGGAGCCGTCCCAAGGGGTAGCTGCAAAACGGCCTTGCTGGAAGATCTGAGGATCGGGGGCGTCCCAGACCGCGCGGCCGAAGGCGGTCCGCCCAAAGCGGCCGATCGTGGCGGTGACGGCCCACTCGGAGTCGCCTACGGGCAGGTGCGGCGTCTGCACGGCGGTCGGCTGACCAGCGAAGAGGAAGTCAGGCCCATCCAGGCCTCTGAGGCCGAAGGCGGCGCGCGGTTGACGACGCACCAGGCGCGCGCGCGCCTGGTCGAAGGCGTCGCGATCGTAGAAGCCCCCCTGCAACGCATAGAGCCGTCCTGAGACATCGCGCCCGTCGAGACGGGCCGTGCCGTCGGGGCGGATCACGAGCCGTTGGCCGTCGGGCACGTTGCCCAGATAGCCGATGGCCTGGCCGCTGGTCAGGTTGACGATCAGCGGCTCGACGGTGCGCTCGCCGACGCCGGTGACGACGAGGGTGGGGACCACCGGCGCGAAGTCGTCCTGGTGGAAACCCAGGCGCTGGCCATTGACGCACGTCGCGGCCTCCGGTTCGACCGCCCGCCTGGGGGTTTCGACGAGCGTCAGCGGCTGAGTGCGCCCCGTCGCGTGAGCCAGAGTGACATTGGCGGTCGAGCCAGGGCTGAGCTGCGGCTGGCCGCTGGCGTCCCAGACATCGACGCCAAGGGTGGCGGCGGCCACCTGAAGGAGGGCGCTGGGAGTGGCGGTCCCGGTCAGGAGGATGCGCACCAGGGCGAGGAGGCGCTGGCGGAAGCGTTCACGCGGCTCGCCGTCGAAGCGGCGCACGCCGTACAGGGCGGCGATCCGCTCGAGATCCTGGGCGTCCTGGGCGCGGCGGGGCCAATGCGCCCACATCGCCTCGATCAGTTGGCGGTCGAGGCGCTCCAATGGCGCGGCCAGGGCGCTTAAGACGCCGTAGAGGAGCTTCTGCGGGTCTTGCGCCTCGTAAAAATCTGGGAAGCGGGAAAGGATCACATCCAGCTTGGACATGTCTGGGTTCAGGTCCTCCACACAGGAATCAACGCCCGACGGGCTTGCTCGCTCGCCGATCGTTCGGGAGCTTTCCTCTCGCTGGCGTCAGGATGTCGTGGAAACGGCGCGCAGCACGGCGCGCTCGTTGGCGGCGATGCGGAACTGGTTGGCGGGGCCGGGCGCAGCCGTCCCGTCGGTCAAGGCGCGCGTGACGGAGGCGCCGGTGGCCGTATATTCGGCGGTGGCCTCGACGCGCGCTGGCGTGTGGCCGGCGGCTGCCAGAGCCTGCCAGATGTCGGTCAGATGGACGATGTCGACGACGCTGTCCAGATAGGTGAGCAACGACGCGCGCACGGCCGCTGTGAGATCGGTCACGCCAGCGGCAACGTTGGCGAACGTGATCGCGAAGTCGAGATAGACCGGCGCGCCGGCGGCCTCTACGCTCAGGGCGTTGGCAGCGACGACGATCTTGTGTCCGGCCGGCGCCTGCAGGCTTTGGCCCGCTGGGATCTCCTGCGGCGGCTCCGGCTGCAGGCGGCGCACGCGCAGCTCGGCGATGTCGGCCACGCCCGCGACCCCCATGGCCAGGCTGATGAGTTTATTGGTCGCGAGCGGCGCGCCGACGGTCAGGCTATTCAGGTAGTTTGTTGTTGCGGCGCGTACCGCGTTGAGGATGCGCGCGGCTTGTTCTTGGGAAGCGTTGGGGTCGCTGAGGCTGACCCAGAGGCGCACTTCCGCTGGGATTACGGTGACAGCCACGGCAGCAGGGCCGCCGACGACCTCAGGCGCTCCCAGGTTGTGATCGAAGCGGACGCCGGCGGCGCGGTTGGCTTCGAGCGCGGCCAGGACGGGGCCGACGGCGGCTTCCTCGCAATCGACCGTCAATTGGACACGGCCAGGCTCCTGGCGCAGGTCCTCGTGCAGGTCGACGGAGCGCACGCCGGGCACTCCCAACAGCGCGCTGCGGATGGCGGCGGGCGTGGCGCGTCCTCCCTGTTCGATGGCCTGTTTGGCGCGAGCGCGCAGCTCGTCGTCCGTCTCGGCGGCGCGGCCCTGAGCGGTCCCTTCGGGATTCGTGACGCTCGCGATGCCCGCGATGGGACGGACCAGGACGCTGATCTCGCCAGGCTGAGCGACAGCGGTCGGGCCGATGGCGGTGGCGCGGATGGGGACGGTGATGGCGGCCTGCCCGTCGCGCAGCGTCTTCGCTACCGTTGTCTCGAAGCTGCGCGCTGGCTCCGTCGCGGTGCGCAGCAGCGTCCCGGCTTTGATGTCGATATCGCCGCGGCTGCCGCTGGCGCGAGTGAAGACAACCTCGCCCGTCGCGAACTGAGCGGAACGGCGGGTGATCCCCAGGATCGCGACGACCTGATCGAGCGCGCCGCCCGTGGCGGTGTCGACGAACGCGGATTCGTAGCTGGCGTGGATGGCCTGCTGCAGCAGGGCGAACTCGAGCGCGAACGCCTCTGCGAGCGTGCGGGTGACGCTGCCCACGAAGCGATCGGTGAGCGGCCCGCCGCGCCCCACCTCGTAGTAACTGACGAAGAAATCGGAGTCGAGATCCGGCAACCGCCCGCCGGTCGGCCGCCAGGCGATGGCGCCCGCGACGACGTCATAGTCTTTGCCGCGCTCGAAGAGGGCGAACTCGCCGTTGGATTCCCCCACGACCTTGACGAAGGCCAGGCGCGCCTCGTCGAGCGGATGCTTCAGCGGATAGGCCAGCGTCTCGCGACGGAAGGGGATGGCCTCGCGCACATGGCCGCCAGTCAAGGCGGTCAGCAGATCATCGACGATGACGGCGTATGGCTGTGGATCAAAGCTCATCTAATTCCCTCGATACGCTCTCAGGCGCCGCTGGCGAAGCTGAAGGGCACCTGCAACGCCACCGGCGAGTCCTGGCCCACCGGCCGCACGCGGATCTCGATCACGATCGCCTGGCGGTCGCGGGGGTCGGGTGTGACGGCGACCTGAATGTTCCTGGCGTCGATGCGCGGCTCCTGGCTGAGGGCCTCGATCACGAAGAGCTTGGCCAGATTGCGTTGCGTGGCCGAATTGGGCCGGCCGATCAGCTCGTAGAGCCGGCTGCCATATTCGGGATGGCCCAGCGGCGCCAGCTCGCCGCGGCGCGTGAGCAAGCGATTGACGACCGCCTGGCGCAGGTTGTCGATCCCCTCCACGGTCGCCAGATCGCTCTGCGGCGTGCGCGCCGGTGGGACGATATGTCCCGGCGCGGCGCGCACGTCCGGGCTGCCGCGCGCTCTCTCGCCGCCCAGGGTAGCGCGATAGAGGCTCAGGTCGGTGGCCAGATGTGGACTGGGCATGGAGTTGGCTCCTACGGCGCGTTCTGATCGTTGATGAACGGCGCGGCTGGCGGGCCGATGATAACCAGGATGCCCGGCCCTGACGGGATCATGTCGCCCACGCGCACCAGCGCCTGGCCGTTGATCGTGACGCCGCTGCTGGCGATCGGGCCGATCGACACCAGATAGGGCGTAGCGGTGAGTGAGTTGATCATCTGGCAGACCGAGCCGGTCACCGCCAACGGCATTCCCCCCGCAGTGACGAGGACCTGCGGAATGACGGTGATCATGCCGGTATCAGGCGGTCCTCCTACCCCTGGCGTCATCAGCACCGAGCACCCAATCGATACAGGCATCCCTGGCATCTTTGCATCCTTTCATCCAGCCGAAAAGGCTGTAAGCCCTTTGATCGACACATTGACCCCTTTGAGGGTCGCCGTCGCCTGCCCCTCGATCTGGGCGCCGATCTGGGCCTTAATAGCGACGTTCATCCCCTCCACAGTGACATCGCCGCTCGCTTTGAGGGTGAGCGCGCCTCCTGCCTCGACGACCGTATCCTTCATGCTCTTGACTGTCACTTTATCTGCTGATTCCAGCGTCACCGCGCCGTCGTGTTCGATCGTGAGTTTGGTGGCGCCGGTTTCGATCTGCAGCGCGTCGTCGTCCCAGGTCAATGTGGCGCCGTTGGGCAGCTTGAGAAAGGCGCGGCGCACGCCGCTCGCTTCGTCGTCGGGCGATTCGTACACCCATTCGCCGGCCGTGGCCACGGGGGGCCGCGCCGTCTCGTTGTAGAGTCGCGCTGTCACCACTGGCGCGTGGGAATCGCCGCCCAGGAACTGCACGAGCACCAGGTCGTCGACATTGGGCAGCGCGCACAACCCGATGCGCGCCGTGGCGATGGGGACATGGCTCAACACCAGGCCGCTGTCACGCAGGCGCACTGTGCAGGCGTAGTTGTTGTGATCCCCCGCGCTTTCGTGGGCGTGCAGCTCCGTCACGACCCCCAACTCGGCCAGGTACAGATGGCGCAGCTCGTCGCGAACGATGGCCTGGATGGTCTCGATGAGGCCGCTCATAGCAGCCCTCCCACCAGCGATGCTAACCCGCCTCCGTTGTCGCTGGCGCCGATGAGGTCGACCGTGGTCCGAAATCCCCCGACCCGATCCAGGCGGTGGCGAACGGCGACGACCTGGTACAGGCCGTTGAGCGCGTCGGTGGGCGCGCCGGTCATCTCCAGCGCAGCGCCGACCTTGATCTCCGCCCGGCCCAATAGATCCAGCGTCCCGCGCCGGGCGCTGCGCGTTGCACGATCGAGCAGGCTGTCAGCCCAGGCCTGCGCCGCCTCCTGCGTGCGCGCCGCGCGCGCCTGAACCAAAAGGGTGGGATCGCCCGAACCTGCCTTGCCGGTGTAGCTGCTCCAATCGCTGGCCAGCCAATGCCAGGTCTCCTGCCCCTGGCTGCTGGCGGGGCTTTCACCGACCACGGCGACCTGCTTCACGGTGGGCGCGCCATCTTCCAGGCGCAGCTCGAGCACGTCGTCGGCGTAGGCCACCGTGTGATCGGCCGTCGTCTTGGTGAACGGCGCGAAGACCAGCTCGTCCTCCGGCGTCAGATAGGCGTCGAAGCCGCACAGTTGGGCCAGGGTGGCGATGTGCTGATACGCGTGACGTCGCCCATCGAGGACATACACTGGCAACGACACCCCGCCCTCGACCGCGCCCATCGTCACGCCGGCGCGCGCGGCTAAATCGCGCACGATGTCGCCAGCCGTCTGGCTTTCCACCATCTCCCAGACTCGCAACGCCTGCAGTTTGGCGCCGCCGTTGAGGGCGCGCACCTGGAGGCTGGCCAGCGCTGGCTCGACCGCGCTCACCGTTCCGCTGAAGACGATGGGAGGGCCGCTGCTCCCGCCGCTGAGCGCTCCCAGCGCCGCGCTGGCCAGGCCGCCGCCGGTCTCTCCAGCATAGCCCAGCCGCAACGACAGCGCGTCGCCGACGGCTGGGCGTTGCCCCTCTAGGCGGAGCCAGACGATCGCTTCATCGGCGGCGGGCGCCAGGCTGCAGCGCACGCGTATGGCCGTCACGCGATCGGCCCAGTCGTCGGCCGGGCCGGCGCCCAGCGTCAGTTCGAAGATGGGCCGGCGCACGCCCGGGGTCGAGCTTGGGAGCAGGCTATCCAATGCGAAGGCCATGATCAGGCTCCGTCTAGGCCGGCGCGGCGATCGCCGCGCTGTGGATGCTGTGCAGCCGATTGCGCTGCCAGGCGTCATTCGAGTTGGCGATCGCGCCGCCGTTGCCGGTGAAGTCGTCGGCGAAGGTGTCCCAGGCCTCGAATTCGTCGCGGGCCTGCACGCGGAAATCGTGGTTGCCACCCTGCGCCAGCACGCCTGCCAGACGCTCCAGGATGAGGTCGACGTCGACCTGGGCGCGCTGGTCGGCGCTGGCTGACGGCACCTCGACGACCGGCCCGACGTTCACGAAAGTGGTCGTTCCGGCCGGCGCGGCTTGCATTCGATAGGCGGTGATGCGCCCCATCGTCGTCACGTTGAGGCGAGCGCGGTCGGCTGGCCGCACCTGGAAGCGCCAGATATGGTCGGCCGGCGCCCCTTGTTGCGCAGCCGCGGTGATCTGGCCGCGCGTGAAGACCATGCCGTTGGCTTCGAAGAGACGCCGCACCTCCTGTCGGATGTAGGCCAGGTTCTGCCCCAGGATCAGGTCGGCGTCAGCCAGGGCAGCGGCCTGGATCGCGCGATAGAGGTGATAAGGGACCTGGCGCGCCTGGTCTCCTTGCAACGACTTGAGGGGGTTCCAGATCAAGGCCTGGAAACGGCGCTGGTTGACGGCGTCGCTGATGTTGGGATGGTCGCGCGAGACGATCTGCTCGTCGAGCAACCACAGGGCGTTGGCGACGGCCACCGGCACGATCTCCCCTGAGCTGTCGGCGCCGTCGTTGTCATCGCCGCGCCACCCCGTTTGGGTGGGCGTGGCGTCGGGGCGCGTGGGCGGCGCCAGCAGGCGCGTCGCCAGGTATTCGGCCCAGCCTTCGCCCAGCGCCAGCCGCTCATCGCGCTCGACGTTGGCGGCGAAGTTGCGGTGGTTGGCGACGGTCGCCGCCGGCCGGGCCAGGTTGAGCACATCTGAATATAGCTGTTCCAGCACCAGATGCGCGTACTGATGGATGATCGCGCGCCGATTCCAGTGCTCCGGCTGGCTGCTGCCAGGGGCCGTATACGCAGTGTTGAGGTTGATGCGTCCAGCGCTCGCGTCGAAATGGCTGCCGTCGGCGGCGCTCGTCACCAGATGGACGCGCAGGGGGTCGATGCCCGACCAGTCGCCGCCGCTGCGCACGCGCAGCCAGTCGTGGACCTCGCCGATCACCTTGAGCACGAAGGGGGCGGCGTTCGCGTCGGTGCCATCGCCGGCGTTGCCGGTGTCGGCGGGAGCGCCGATGCGGAAGACGAGCGGCGCCCCGGTGGCTCCTACCACGGTCTCGACGTCGGCGAACGCGCCGGCCGTGCCGTCGACGGCGTTGCGGCCGCGCGTCTCCCAGGATAAGCGATTGCCGCCCTTATGCACTTCGGCCACGGGCGGAAGCAGAGCGCCGGGCGCAGCGGTCAATCGTCGCCGCATCAGCACGCGCGCGTACAGGTTGAGCCGCGGGCGCCCCCCCTTGGGCGCCGATAGCTCAACCTGGCCGTTGGCGCCGACGACGCCGGTGACCAGGGGATTGGTCGCTCCGACCGCGTTTTCCCACGCCTCGACCTCGACGCCGGCTGGCAGCGGGACGAAGGCGCGCTCCTCGCGGTCGTAATATTCGAAGCGCAGGTGCATCAGGATGCCGGGTGCCTCGAGGCGGAAGCGCAACTGCTCGTTGGCGGGCGCCAGGCGAGCCTGTTCCCACTCCTGAAAATGGCCCGTGATCGGACGTACGCTGCCATCGGCGGCGACGGCCTCGCCTCCTCGCGTGCGCGAGTCCCAAGTCGCCTGCCCTGCGAAATAGTCGATCAGCGGGGCCAGGCCGGCGTTGTCGGCGCGCTCGATCAGGAAGTAGATGCTCGGCTTGTAGCCGTCGCGGCGGGCGAGGACGGTGTGAATCTCGCCCTGGGCGTTGGTGGTGAGGGTCGCCAGCGTCGGCTGCGGCGCCGAGGCGCGCGAGTCCATGACCTTGACGGTGACCCCCTCTGGCAGCGGCTCGAACTCGTGGGTGATGATCGATTGCGTCTCAAAGCGGGCGCGTATGGTGATGCCGCTGGGGCGGATGACCATGCGCACGGGCGTGTCGATGCCGATGCGGTCGCCGTCGAAGTCGTCGAGATAGAAGCCGCCGTCGGCTGTGGGAACATCGCGTGAGGACCAGGCTTCGGCGCCGCTGGCGAAGAAGCTATTCGCCACGAAGTCGGCAAACTCGGGTCCGGCTGGGCGTGGCACTCGACAATAAATGTCTGGCCCCCGCTCGCCCGACTCCAGCGTCGAGAACGTGAGGCGCAGCGCGCTCGTCAACTGGCCGTCGGGGCCACGCACCTGGACCGTGTGCCCCTCGCCCATCTTGTCGTCGCCGGTGATGGGGTCGTAGTCGAACACCTCGACCGTGACGCCAGCGGGGACAGGCTTGACCTCGCCATCGCGCGTATCCTCGTAGAAGAGCTGCAACCAGGCGTCGATGTTGCGCGGCGACCCGAAGCCGCTGATGATCCAGAAGACGAAGCGATCCCATCCACTCGGCTCGGCGGGGACCTGCGTGGCGTTGTCCTGAAGGTAGAAATCGCGCCGCGTGAGGTTGTTGTCCCAACGGATGTCCCCTTCGTTGACGATCGGATCGTCCTCGTGCACGGCGCGCACGAGTAGGGTCAACAAATTATGGCCGCGCGGCACGTCCCACAGGAACGGCCCGACCACACTCTCGCCGCGGGCGGGGACAGTGACGATCATCATGTTGCCGGGGAAGCCATCCCCTTCGATTCCCTCGGTGCGCCAGTCGGCTGGATAGACCAGCGGCGTGGCCGGATCGCCCCAATAGAGATGGATCTCGGCGTTCTCAGCGGGGGCGAAGCCGAGGTTGCGCACACGGACGTAGACGTAATGGCGCTGACCGGCCTCCAGGCGGGCGACGGCGCGCGCCGGATCGCTGTTCTGCTCGCGGCTGACCCAGATATCGGGCGAGCCGATGTCGAGCGGCGTGCGGGCGGGCGAGGGGGCCAGCCCGTCATGGCGCGCCTGCCCTTCGCGCGTCGGCTCCAGGTCGACGAAAGCAAGGTCGGGCAGGGCGCGCAGCGCGCCCGGGCTGCGGTGGTCGCTGTGGCTGATCGGGCCAGAGATGACCAGGGCAAAGTCCTGTGGGCTGCCGGGCATCGAGCCGATGCTGCCTGGATTGGTTGCCACGCGAATCCGGTACTCACCTGCCTGCAGGGGATGGGCTGGCGCTGGCACAGTCGTCGGCGTGAGGATATCGATCTGCTGCACGTTGTTGACGAGCAGGGCCGCCGGGACGGTGTGGACGAAGCCATCGGGGGCGGTGATCGAGAGCTGCAGTTGGTTGACGAGGGTCCCTGGATGGGCGACGGGGCCGGGGAAATCGGTCCAGACTAGCGTCGCGCGCAGCGGCACAGAGGTGTCGGCGACGCGCACGCGCACCTCGTGGGCCAGGCGGCTGGCCGGGTCGGCGGCGGGCAGGCCGTTGAGGACGAGCGCGGGGTCATCGAGCCAGAGCGTGCGCCGCGGCAGCCAGGCAGCATCGAGCGCGGCGATCGTCGGCGCCGGATGGCCGAAGAGGGACCGCCGCAGGTCGACGCGCCCCCATCCCTGATGGTTGCTCGGCGCCGTCCCGGCGTTCGCGGCGTTCTGCCCGGCGACCTGGCGTGCGCCGTGGATCAGGAAAGCCTTGATCAGGGCCGCGCTGGGGCGGCGGCGACGCAGGTCGGGGTTGAAGGGATCGGAGAAATTGTGGACGCGGCGGAGGTACTGGCGGATCAGCGCGCACATGCCGGTCACATGCGGCGCGGCCATGCTCGTGCCGCCCATGCACACATAGCGGTCGCCAGCCGAGAAATCGCACCAGGCGTTGGCGCTCTGCGTGAAGTTGGGGTCGGTGGTCGAGTTCCAGCGGCCGGAGAGCGGGGCCAGGATGCTGGTGCCAGGCGCCAGCACGTCCGGCTTGATGCGCCCTCCGCTCGCTGCGCTGGTCGGTCCACGCCCTGAGAAGGCGGCGATGTGCTCGGCGTTGTCGGCCACTCGATCATCGCGCAGGGGGGTCACCGAGAAATCGGCGGGCCAGCCGCTACCCCATGTCAGCGTGCTGCCCGGCTTGGTGTTCTCCGAGGCGCCCACCGAGATGCCGTTGCGGCAGGTCGCCTCCGGCCGGCAGATCCCCAGATCGACGATGCCGTCGGGTGTAGCGGCGCCGACCAGGTTGTTGTGATCGACCGCCGCGTTGCCCATGGTGCGGACGATGATCATGTCGGGATGGCGCCAGATGAAGTCGTCGATCTGGTAGGCGCGCGCCAGGTACTGCGCGTTGTTGCCTGCTCCCCAGGAGTTATTGTGGCTACGCACGCCATCCGTGAGGTAGATCGGCTCATACAACGCGTTGAGATTGGCTGGGATGTTGAATTGCAGCGCCGGGTCGAGCAGCGACTGCATGACCAGGCGAGCCTGGTAGGCGACGCCGCTCGGTCGACGGCGCAGGCTATCGGCGCGGCCATTGCCAGCCGTCGTGCCCGCGACGTGCGTGCCGTGGCCCTCCGGGTCGTCCCATACCGGCAGGCCTGTCGCCGCGTCGGTGCGCCCGCCGACGTTGTAGCCGATGACGCGGCCGCCGCTGCCGTCCAGCGCGCGAAAGTCGGGGTGAAGCTGGTCGGTGTCGGCGCCGATGTCGAGGCCGCTATCGGCGACGCCGACTACCTCCCCTTCGCCATCCAGGCCGTGCAGATCGAACGCGGCCTGGACGCCGGTGATCCCCCGCGCGGCCTGCATGTCAGGCGTGGTCGGCTCGTAGGGCGCGATCTGGGCGACGGCAGGCAAGGCGGCCACCGCGCCGAGGTTCGCGCGCGGCAGCTCGCAGATGATCGTGCCTGCCTCGGCGGCGCGCACGACGCCAGCGTTCGCCTCGATCTGCGCGACGACCGCGGACAGAGCGTCTGCCTCGAATAGCACGATCGTGACCGCCAGCGGCGGCTCGGCCGCGCGGGCTTCGACGCCCGGCGGCGGGGCGACCAGCCTTCTGAATTCAACATCCGGGAGGGGGCCAGCCTGGCCGATCAGGAGGGGGTGGATCTTGTAGGAGGGCAGGTACTCTCCCACCCACTGCACCTGCGGGATCGCTGCGACCGCCTGGGCCTGCTCCGCCGTCATGCGCACGAGCAGCGAGCTTTGCGGCATGGGGCCGACGACGGTCGCGCCCGTCGCGCGCATGGCTTCGACCCAGGCTGGCAGGTAAGGCCCGACGAACTGCACCAGCCAGTAGATCGGCTCGCCGGGGGCCGCGCGTGTGGCCCATCCCTCCTCGCGCGCCAGCGTCGGCGGCGCCGAGACGGTCGTGTCGATGACGACGCTGCTCAGGATCAGGCGATCCAGCTCATCCGCCAACTCAACCGCCAGCCCGGCCTCCCGCAGCGCGGCGATCTGCTCGTCGTTGGCGCGAGCCAGCAGGCGCGTGTCGTAATCGGCGAGGATAACGGCCCCCGCCGCCGCGACGCGTGCGCGTTGCTCGATGTTGCCGATCTCGACCGCTATGAAGACCTTATGCACCGTCTGCCCCGTTTCCTCGAACGACAGGCGTTGCAGCCCGCCCCTATCCCAATCCGATGGACGCCGTCGCGCTGAGCGATGGCGCTGCCGACACGAACGATGTGAACGCCGTCGCCGTGCGTTCAATGCCAGCGACCAGTTGGTCGCGCAGGCCGCGCAGCGCGTCCAACAATGGCTGGAAGATGGCTCGAATGTCGATGCCTTCCAACTTGTCGAGGATGGCCTGGTAAGCGGCGTTGAGCGGCTCGACGAGCACCGTTCCTGGGTTGAGGGCGTCGATCAGCTCCACGACCTGCTGGTAGGGCGCGTCGAGGCCGTCGAGCGCTTCTTGCAGCTTGCCCAGCAGCCGATCCTTGAGCGCCATGAGGTCGGCGTAGCGCGCGTCGAGTTGATCGATGATGGCCCCCGGATCGAGGGTGGCCAGCTTCGACGTGATGGCGTCGAGGATGGGCTGCACATCGGAGCGCACCTGATCCAGAAAATCGGCCAGCCCGGGATCGATCAGGCCGCGCAGGCCGTTGTAGGCGTCCACCACCTCCTGGAAGAGGGCGCTCGGATCGAGCAGCGCGTTCAGGAGGTCGCGCACGGGCGCCAATAGCTCGTTGAGGGCCGCCTCCAGGTTCTCGGGGCTGAACGATCGGAACGTCTCCTCGACCTGGCCGTAGATGGCCTGGATGGTATCGATCCCCAGCGTCTCATAGACGCGCGTGACCGCTCCCCGCAGCGCCTGCTTGAGGTCGGCGGCGCCCTCCGTGATCCCCAGCGCCAGCTCGCGCAATTTGGCCGAGAGGGCCTGCAGCGGCTGTTGCAGTGGGCCGCCCTCGCGCAGCAGGGCCTCTAATCCCTGGCTCAGCGTGCTCAGCCCCTCCTGCAACGAACGCGCTCCCGCGAGCGCGGCCGCCAGCAATGGCAATGGATCGAGGGCTTCCGCGGCGCGCAACATGCCCTGACGGCGCGCTTCGGCGTCGGGATCGGCCTGGACGCCGCGCGCGAGCAGCGCGCTGTGGATCGCCTGCTGTTCGTTGCGCAACGCCGCCAGTTTGCCCGGTAGATCGAGCGTTGCCAGGCCGTCGGCCAGCGCGCGCGCCCGCTCCTGGAAACTCGTGCGCAGGCCGGGCAATCCCAGGCCCTCGACGCGCTGCGCAATGGCGGCAAAGGCGTCGCTCAGCTCGCCAGCGGGGACCGCGTCGATGGCGTTGAGCAACGTCTGGCGCACGTCGGTCAACGGCTGGAGCAGGATGGCGGGATCGAGGGCGCGCAGGCCGTCCATCGCCGCGCTGTGGATCGGGCGCACAAAGTCCAGAAGGCCATCGACCGTCAGCAGGGCGTTCAATCGCTCGCGAACCCCGCTGATCGCCTCGTTCAGTTGGGCGACGAAGGGGGCGATGTCCAGTTGCTCCAACAGGCCGGTCAGGCGATCGAGCGCCCCCTGCAACTGCGCGAAGAGGGGATCGAGCGACAGGCCCTGCACGAACTGACGCAACTGCATGAGCGGCTCGACGATCGGCTGCAGGACGCGGCTGGGGGTGAACCCATCGAGCTGGCCGGCGACCCCGCGAATCTCCGCCGCGATCGGGCGCAACGCCTCCGAGGGGCGGAAGCGGTCGAGCTGCGCGACCATCTCATCGTAGGCCTGGGTCACGCCGAGCGAGTCGAAGAGGGTGGCCGGGTTGTTGGCGCGCAGGAAGGCGAAGATGCCGTCGACCTGATCCTGCAAGAGCTGGATCGCTGGCTCCGCCGCGTCGGCGACCGCCTCGTCGAATTTCGTGATCAGGAACTCCTCGACCTGGCCGGGGAAATCGAAGGCGCGGAAGACCTCGATCGCCGCCGCCAGCGCCGCCTGAAGCAGGGCGTTGAGGCTGGCGACATCGATCTCCTGCAGTCGCTGGCGCATGTCTTCCAGCTCGCCGACGACCGTATCGAAGACGGGATCGAGGGCGATCTCATCGAGGCTGGCCACCGTGTCGGCGATCAGTTGGCCGATCTCGTTGAGGCGGTCGGGGATGCCATCGGGGATGGCGTCGCGGATCGCGTTGAGGAACTCTTCGATCGGCCGCCGCACGGCACCGTCGGGATCGGTGAGGCTGGCGTGCAGCGCGGCCAGCTCGCTCTGCAGGCTGCCCAGCGCGCCCTGAAGCTGCCCGAAGATCGTATCGAAGCCCCCCTCGATCTGCGTCAGCGCCGGATCGAGCGCGCCCAGCGCGTTGTCGATCGTGTTGGTGACGAGGCTGAGGTCGATGGCATCGATGGCGCCCGCGATGGCGTTGGCCAGGCTCTGCAGGTTGGCCAGGACGTCGATCTGCGCCTGGCGCACGGCGTCGACGAGGCCGCTCACCGTTTGAATCCCCGTGAGCAAGGCGGCCTTGACGCCCTCCAGGTTGAACCCTCCCAGCAGCGGTTGCACGCGCGCGATGAGATCGCGCAGCGGCTGCAACGCGCGCGTCAGCGAAAGGTTCTCGATGAGGGCGCGCGCCTGGACCAGCCCATCCTGCCAGCGCGTCAGGATGCTGGCCAGGTCGTTGACGCTGACGGAGGCCGCGATCGCGGCGGCGGCCGCCAGACGTTGCCCCCAGCTTGTCAGATCGAAGGTCGGCAGGAAAGAGGCCGCCTGGCCGAACCCAAGCTCCAGATCGCGCCCCCACTCCTCAAGGCGGAAGCGCGCGGCGCTGAGAGAAGCTGCGATGGGAGCTACGGCTGCCTCGGCGGAGAAATCGAGCGCGGCGATCGTCGCTGCCAGGGAGGGGGCGCCAGCCGGCGTCAGATATTCCTGGATCGCCGTGTAGCGACTCGTCCAGGCCGCCAGCGGCAGTTGGCCGTCCAGGGCGGCCAGGAAGCGCTCGAGCTGGCGCAGCTCAGGCTGCAAGGGTGCCGTCGTGTCGGCGATCACCCCCTGGATCTGGTCGGCGAAAAGGGTCGCCAGCGCGGCAGGGGCGGCCTCCAACTGGGCGCGCAGGTCGTTGATGGCGCCGATGAAGCCCGTGACGCGCTGGAGTTCCGGGCTTTGCCCTAAAACGCGCGCCGCTTCCTGCAGGGGGACGGCTAGGCCGCCCAGGAGCGCGGAGGGATCGGCGGGAAGCGCTGTCGTGACGGCGCGCAGGCTGGCAAACGCGCCATCCATGGGGGCCTGCAGCCCGACGCCGAAGGCGCTCTCCAGCTCGCTCAGGGGGTTGGTCAGCGGCGCCCACAGCGTCTCCGGCGCGCGCAGCCCGCTGCTGACGAGACCCTGCAGGCGGGCGGCGCCGTCGCCGAAGAGCGCCTGTTGATCGGGCAGCACGATCTGGCCGACCAGCGCCGTGATCTGTCCGATCTCGGCGGTCGGCGCGCCAGGCACGCGCCCGGTCGCGCCGCGCAGATCAGCCTGCAGCCCGGCGATCACGCTGGGGTCCAAAGCGATGGACGTCAGAGTCTCGACGATCGTGGGCATAATCGTTCGCTCAGGTGATACCGAACAACTCGCGCAGCCCCTGCATCGCCTCGGTCAATCCTCCGGTCACATTGCTGAACTGATCCAGGGAGGATTGGAGGGGTGGCACAGGGTTGCCGAAATCGGGCACGCTGCCCAGCGTATCGAGCAGGTTCGTCAGGTCGCCGATATCGCCGACGAGACCGAGCGCCTGGTCGAGCAGGCTGGCGTCGAGGCTGGGGAGGCCGCCGGGGGGCGGGGGCGGTGGGCTTTCGCGCAGGATCAGCGTGTAGCGGAACGTGTCGGGCGACCAGGCGACCTCCTCGAAGCGCATCTCCTCGATCACGACATACTGGATTTGCGTGGCAGTGGTGATATCCGCTGTGAAAGTCACCGGCTCGCCAGCCTGGAATTTCTCGCGGGCGGCTTCCAGGAACTCGTCGCGCGCCTCATCGCCGGCCAGGCTGCCCGTAATGACGATGGCCGCCGGGCGCGTGCCCAGGTCCTGATAGAGGCTGCCCTGGCGCCCGGGGATGGCGTGCTCGACCAGCGCGCGCCGTTCCGCCAGGCGGATGGCCTCGATATGGGGGATCTCCCAGCTATCCAGGATCGGCTTGACGTTCACAGCGTTTCCTCACGATCGCCGTCAATGGTAGCTCCAATTGGCCTCGAGCACGGCGACGCTCTGGGCCGCGCGCACGGCAAGGGCGTCAAGATCGGATCGCGCCGCCGTGTAACAGCTTTCCGCGGACGCCAATGCGCGATCGAGGCGCTCGATGCCGTTGAAATCGATCTCCCACAGGTACTGGCGTGGGCGATTGGCCGTCTCATCGCGCCAGAGGCGCTGTCCCACGATGTTGAGGGCGCGGTTCAGCGTGACCGCGACGCCAGGGATCACCTTCTCGTTCATGGCGCGGAGGAAATCGGCCGCGTCGACGCCGGGCAACAACACCAGGCGCGTCGTGACAACCACTGTACTCATCGATAAGGTCGCGCGTTCCCATTTCACCGTTTGATCTCCGTCAACTGCTGCGTGGCGTTGGGGGAGCGATCCCCTCGTGAGCTACAGCAAAGGGATCCCATGGCGTTGCGCCTCGCGGCGCAAGATGCGATCGAGCAGATCAGCCAGCTCGTCGGCGTCGAAAGCCCCCGCTCCAGGCGGCGGCTGAACTGTCAGATGGATCGTGTTCTGGACCGCCGGGGCCGCCCACGGCGCTGGCGCGTCCTCTGTCGATGTCCGCTCGACTTCGGCTGGCGCAGCGGAGAAAGCTGCGCGCGTCGGCGCGCGGCTGGCATACCCTTGGGCGCCAAGCTCATCCGCCCGCGCAGTCGCGCTCGTGGCTGATCCTGTGGAAGGAACGCCGCCTTCCCCCTTGTGCGCTTCCCACCAGCGCGTCGTCAGGCGCGTCAACAGGTCGGCGGGTTGCGGCGCAGGCTCTCCCTCCCTGACTTGCGCGAGGCTTCTCGCGGCCGCTGCTGCTGGTGTGGCATCGCTGACAGCCCTTTCCTCCTGGAATCGGCTCGATGCGGGCAGGACCCCTCTGGTTCGTTCCCTGCGCCCGGCGGGGTCTGTCGTTGGCGACGCTCCCGCGCGCGCGGCAGCCAGTGGTTGCCCGGTGAGATCCTCTCCCGATCGCGGGAGCGTGTGGGCGCGCGCCGGGTTGCCGCCAAGCCCCCTGGGATGGCGCGGCCCAGAGGGGGCCGCGCGCGCAGCCTCTGACGGTCCGACCTCCGGCGCCAGGCCAGCCCAGCGCTCCAGCAAGTCTTTTGGAGCGGCGATTCCCTCGATCGGCCGGCGCGCGGCGGCGATCAGCGCTGCGTCGTCGAGGCTCGCGATCTGTCGGCGCGTCGCTCCAAAAGACTTTTGCTCCTCAGCCGGCGCGCTGCTGGAACGGCCGAAGTCAGGCGGCGCTGGCGTCTCTCCTGCCGTCAGGCTATCCCAGGGAGGTTCGCCCGATGTGCGCGCGGAAGATCGAGCCAGCGACGACGCCTCCGCTGGCCTTCGCTGGCTCCCTATGCGATCGCTGCCTGCGGAGGCGGAACGCGGCCAGCGCCCAGGCGCTGTCGCGCGCGCAGGGCCTTCTTCCTGGATGGCGGCCTGGCGGCTTGCGTCGATCGAGGCGCCCAGCGGGTCAGGCTCTGCGATCAGCCAGGAGGCGTCCAGGTCAGCCAGGTCGGCCAGCCCGGCGCGCAGCGCGGCGACCTCGCGGGCCAGCCGCGCGATCGGCTCGGCGACGGCGCGCGCGGCCCGAGCGGGCGCGCGCCACGTTTCCCGCGCCAGCAGCCAGGCCAGGTTGCCCCACACGTCACGCGCCACCGTTGCCGTCCCCTGCCATCTCGAGATAGAGGAGGATCTGTCCGATCGTCATCTCGCTCACCTGCTGCGGCGTCCAGCCGAACTCGCGCGCCAGGATGAAGCACGCGCGCGCCAGCGGCGCCTGGACCAGACGCTCGGCCGTCTCCGCCGTGAGGCCGATGCCGCTGATGCGGTTCACCTGATCGGCGAGATAACGGAGCAGGCCAGCCGGCAGCGACGCGAGTTGGGCCTGGGTCAGCTCCGGTTCGACCAGAGCGCGCTGCACCATCAAGGCCGAGGTCAACAGGTCATCCTGGCGCGCCGCCTTGACGATGAGCTGTAGGTCGCGCACAGTGAGCGGCCGCAGCACCACCGTCGCCTCCGCGTCGACCGGCTGCTCGCGACCGTTGGGATGCAACAGCTCCAGCGGGATGGCCACTGTGTGCCGGAGCGCGCTTCCAGCCAGCAGATCCTCGGCGGTCAGGGCCATCTCAGCTACCCTCTTCGTCCTGGACGCTCACGTACAAGGCGCGGAAGGCGACCTCCTCCATCACGAAGTCGTCCTCCGGGATGCCATAGCTCCAGGAGGCGAACTTGGCCTCGTGGATCGTGAGCGTGCTGCGCGTGCCAGCGAAGGCGGGGTTCTCCAGGAGGAGGGTGATGTTGAAGGAAGGTTGCACCCAGCTCCCGGCCGGCCGGCTGGTCGCGGCGTCCCCCAGCAACAGCTTGAGCAGGGCGCCGTTGATGTAGGCGCGGCCGATCGTCCCCTGCACGTTGACGTTGCCCGGCCGCAGCTCGGTGGCATAGCGCTGTCCCAGCTCGTGGAATGGCCTGATGTCGGACGTCACCTCGACGCGCACGTCCGTGGCGCGCCCGATCGGCGTCAACTGATAGGCGTCGATGAACTCCTGGGCTTTGGCGCCCTCCACGTTCTGTGGGCCGGCCAGCGTGATCGAACCGTCGGCCCCTGTGAAGACATTGGTATTGGGCATCGTACGTCTCTCCCTTGTCGTCGGCGCTCAGCCGGTCAGCGACCGGCGCTTCTCTCGATCATTCCAGGAACATCGTGACCTTGATGAAATCGATGCTGAAGGTCGGGCGCAGGAACACGATGACCAGACAGCGCCCGGCGATCTCATCGGCGCGCGTGGCGGTCACCGACAGCTCGTAGCCGGTGAGCGCCTCGTCCAGCACCATCGTCGTCAGGAATCCATCGAGGGTGCCGCGCAGCGCCTTGCGCACCCGCTCGTTGTTGAGGCGGCCGATGTACGGCAGGCTGCCCATCCGGATGCCCATCTTGGCGTAATCGACGATGCGTCGCGTCGTGATCTGAGCGAAAGCCGCGTTGTCGGTGGTGATGCCGCGTACCACGCGGAAGCCGTTTTTCTTCTCCAGCGCCAGCACGCGCCCCTGCACCAACTGCTTGAGGTCGGGCCGCAGGAACTCGCGCTCCAGCCCCACGATCGAGAGGGTCTTGTTGGTTGGGCTGTGATGCACCGGCAACGAGGCGAGCAAGCCAGCCACCGCAGCAGCCGCGTAGGCGCCGGGCAGCGTCACTTCGACGCGCGTCCGTTGCGCCGCGCTGGCCGCCGCGTCGACCGCTTTGATCCCCGGCCCGACGAAGATCAGACGGTCGTCGGAGATGGCGCTCAAATGTCCCAGGATCTCCGCGACGTCCTCGCCCAGGTTGCTGCCCATCAGCGCGATGCGCTCGCGTCCGTTGTTCTCCATGACCTCGCAGTGGCCAGTGAGGACCGAGGCGATCGCCGTGCCCTGGCCAGCCGCCAGCACGAAGTTGATGTCCTGCGACTCGAAGAGGGCGATCCCTTCGGCGTAGTCGACGGCGCTGGCGTCGGCGCCATCGCTGCCTCCGGCGAACGTCACCACTCCCGTGCGTAGCGGTCGCCCGCTGGGGGCCGCGACGACTGTGCCCGTGAAGAAGGCCGATGCGCTCAGGGCGGGCGCCAGCGCGCCCGCCGTGGGGACATCGGTGTAGACCTCCTGCAGGCCATTGGGCAGCGTCAGCGCGACCTCAGTGGCTGGGCGGTAATAAGTGACTTCCAGCACGTGGCCGGCTGTCTGCGCCTCCCCGAAGGTGATCAGGCCGGAGGCAGCGTTGACGTTGAACTCGCCAGCGCCTGGCGAGGGATCGAGCATGTAGGTGGCGCCGGTGGTGCGATTGGTCACGCTGATATCGGCGCCGGTGAGAGCGCCGGCCGCTCCGCCGCGCCGCAGCAGGCCAGCATGCGGCAGTTGCAGGGTCGTCCGCCCGTTGCCGAAGGGCGCGTCGTCGGCTACGGTGAAGGCGCGGCGCTCGCGCAGGATGACTGTGCGCACCTCGGCGGTGGAGCCGTTGGCCCACGAGCCGAGATCCTTGGCGCGAATCGTGATCTGCGGCGCGCCGTCGACGTCGGCCAGGCTCGCGCTGCTGCCAACGGGGGCGCTGCCCTTGACGCGCACGGCCAGGACGTCGGTCGCGCCGTTGTTGAAGCACTGCTCCAGGGCGCGCACCAGGGTCAGCTCGTTGCTGGCGCCATCCACCCAGGGATCATAGTCGCCGAAGATCTCCTTTGCCTGGCTGTAGGAGCCGAGGCTGACTGGTGTGAGGATCGGGCCGCGCGCGGCGGTGCCGACGATGCCGATGCGGCCGGTGACGATGCCGCCGACGCTGATCAGCCCCTCGGCGCGCACATCGATATAGGTTCCCGGCAGTACCATCTCCGTGATCACTTCCGCCATGAGGTTCCTCCTGCGAATCGCTCCGCCTTGAAGAGGCGGTGGGCTGCCAAACCCTGTTCCCCTGTTCGTTGCCGGTCTCCCGACCGGCGCAGGCGCTACGGCTGGCGGGTCGGGAGACCCGCCGCGAACGAGAGCAAGCTGCCTATCCTGGGAATGCCTCCACGATCTCCTCGTGGTCCGCGAGGCGACGCGTGCGTTCTGTCTCCACGACCTGCCCTGGCCCCTCGATCTGCCGCACGATGTCCACCTCGCTGATGGGCGCGCCCGCCGACTCCAACGGCTCTTGGGTCGCTTCCAGGTAGCCGATGAACGTCAGATCCTGGCGCCAGACGCTGGTGATGGGCGCGGCCGCAGTGGCCAGGATCGCCGCGCCGACGTCGACGCTGGCCGTTGCCGCGCTCCTGCTGCGGGCGTCCTCGCCACGATCGGCTGCGGGTCCCCCTCCTGCTGGAGGCTCGGCGGCGAACCCTGGCGCGACCAGCGGCGTCGGCGCGGGTGGGGCCAGCGGCGTCAGCGTCAGCGGCAGCGTCAGCTCGACCGCGCTGACTTCGATCCAGACCGGCTGTCCGTTGCGACAGCATCCTTGCACCCAGGCCGAGTCGGCGCTGCGCCCCAACAGCTCGAACTGATCGTCGCGTCGCGCCTGTCCCAGGCTGGGGAACGCGTTGCCCGGCCCGGCGCGCAGCGTGGTCAGGTTGGCGGTGATCGTGATCAGAGGCGGCGGCGGCGCCAGAGGGCTGGCCAACCCTGGCGAGGCTGTGACCAGACGACAGCGTAGAAACATGGTGCGGTGGCGCAGGCGCGGCGCGCCCTCGCTGGCGGGCGTCTCCCAGGAGCGCTCGCGCTGAGTCCAGGGGAGCGCCATCACTGCAGCGCGCAGGCTCTCCAGTTGCGGCCGCGTGAACGCCCATAGGGTGATCGTGAAACGGCACTCGCTGGCGTCGCCCGTGCGATAGCCCAGATCGACCGGCGCGCCGTCGATCTGGACGCGCTGCAGGCTGACGGTGCGGGCCAGGCCTACGGCGCGGGCGGCGACCTCTTCGGCTGCCACGCTCAGGAATGGAAGCTGGGCCAACAGCCCTGGCAGATGCGCGCCGATTTGAACCTGCGCGCGCACATCTGCTGGCAAATCCTCCCCCAGGAGGGCCATGACATGATCCACCGTTTGCGCCGCCGCTTGATGGGCTACCCTTGCCACCCAACCTCCTGCTGGATAAACGTGACGAGTGCGGACAGGGTGCGAAAATAAAGGTGATGGCCGTTTTGAACGTGGGTAGCGTGGCCGCGCCATTCGGGAGCACGATTCGGCAGCTCCCGCGCTTCCGTCCACATGCGCACGACAAACGAGTGCTCGGAAAGCTCGGAAGGCCAGGAATCGTCTTCGGGGTCCACGGGCATGGCGGCGGCGCTACTCCTTGGGGGGCTGCTTGACGGCTCCACTCGCTGACCTTAGCAGAAGAGCGTCTCACCGCCGTCACAAAGATGTCACAGGGGGCGCTGGTTGGCCAACTGCTCGACGGCCTGCCGCGCGCGCGCAAGCTCTGTCGTCGCGCGCGCCAGTTCGGCGGCGGCGTGCTCTACCTGCGCCTGGCTCTCCACGAGGCGAACCAACGCCTGGCGAAGAGGGGCGTCGGCGCCGGCCTCGGGCGCGATGACCTCCGGCGGGGAGACGCACGGCTCCGTTTGGGCGCGAATCTCGGCGTACAGGTCCAGCGTCTCCTGCATCGGCTCGATCCCCATCTCCTGCGCCAGCAAGGCGCGACAGCGCTCGAACTGGCGGATGGCTGCCGCGCGATCGTCCACCTCGCAGTAAAGGCGCATCAGGTCGCGGTGCACAGCCTCACGCAAGGGGTCGATGGCCAGGACGCGCTGGCCGTAAGCGATTGCCTCCGGAAACCGGCGATGGCGGCGGCAGAAGCCCATGAGCTTGCCGAGCATCTGCAGATGCAGGCTGGCCAGCCGCTCGCGCTCGATCAGGCACCAATCGTCGTAGGCGCCTTCCATGAGATCGCCGCGGTAGAGGGCTACTGCCGCCTGCAGCATTTCGGCCTGCTGCGGCGATAGATCTTGCCCGCGGATCTGCGCCGTCGCCTGCGCTGCTTGCTCGAAGGCGGCGACATCGAGCCAGATGGGAGAGCCGGCGCGGAAGCCGATGCTATCTCCCTCGGTGGAGAGAAGGGGGGAAGGGCTGGCCTCATCCCCCAGCGTGCGTCGCAGTCGCCACAACGTCGTGCTCAGGCAACGGCGCGCACTGTGCTCATCGCGATCCGGCCAGAAGGTATCGATCAGCAGCGCGCGCGGGTGACGGCGCTCGCGATGCAGCAAGAGATAGCACAGGAGATAGGCGGCTTTTTGGGTGGGAAAGGAGGCCAATGGTCGCGCATCTATAAGGAAGTGGATTTCCCCGAGCAGGCGGCACTCCAACATCGTGATCGCCCTCCTCGGTTGCCGCTGACGACGATCGGCCAGAGCAACCTGTCTGTAGCGATCCATCTCGGGGGAGAAGAGGATCTGCCAGGGGGAGAAGATCGCCTCGTTGACCTGCGAAGCGCTTCGTCAAGCGCAGGGGAAAAGCTTGAAGTTCGAGGACAACGCAGCCTTGCCTCAACTGAAGCTGGGACGAGGGTACCACAGGGGAGGGCGACGGTCAAACACAGAGGTACCATTTTGTGGCTGAAGAATCCGCCTGCGCCTGCGAAGCAGGATGCCGCAAGGATCAGCGGCGATTGCCGACGCATGGCTGTAGTGGTAGAATGCACTGACTTGCCCATCCCATCTGCAAGAGGGGATCAGCATGGACCAATTATGGACGCCCTGGCGCATGCCCTATCTGCGTGAGCCGAAGCCGGATGGCTGTATCTTCTGTAAAAAGGTGGAGGCGACCGATGATCGGGCTGCCCATATGCTGGTGCGAGGGAAGCACAGCTTCATCACGCTGAACCTCTACCCCTATAACAATGGACATTTGCTGGTGGTGCCTTACGCGCATGTGCCGAGCCTGGAACATCTGCCCGATGAGACCCTCACAGACCTCATGCGGTCGGTCAACCGTGGTCTGGCGATCCTGCGCGCGGCGATCCAGCCCCACGGGTTCAACATCGGCGTCAACCTGGGCCAGGTGGCCGGCGCGGGCGTCAGCGACCACGTCCACATCCATGTCGTGCCGCGCTGGGAATCCGACACCAATTTTATGGGCATCGTGGCCGCCACGCGCGTCATCCCGGAATGGATCGACGACACCTACGACCGGCTGGCGGCGACCCATCAGCGGCTGATCGCAGAAGGCCAGTTGCCAGCCCCGTGAAACGAGGATTTGTGCACGCGGCTTCCCTCTCCATCCCATCCTGACGTGGCAATCCAAACGATCTGCGACAGCGCGTAACTCTCTCCCCTGCCGTTGGTTATATGAGCGTAGGAGATTCGCAATCGACGATGCAATCGGCCACGGCGCAGCCGATCCCGCGACGCCTCAGGCTTCAAGTCCACCCCAGCGACGGGCCGTGGAATTCGCTTCAATACATCTGGCGGCATGTTTCCCCCTGGCGCGTCGTCGTGAATTTCTTGATCCTGTCTCTGGGCCGTTTCCTGCCCTGGCTGGGATTGAAGAATCGGCTCTATCGCCTGACCGGTATGCGCGTGGGAGATCATGCCTCGATCGCTCTGATGGTGATGATCGACGTCTTCTTCCCGGAGGAGATCACCATCGGCGACAACGCGATCATCGGCTATAACACGACGATCCTGGGGCATGAATATCTCTTGAAGGAATGGCGGCGCGGGCCGGTCGTGATCGGCCGCAACGTCACGATCGGCGCTAACTGTACGATCCTGCCGGGCGTCGTCATCGGCGAAGGAGCGGTGGTTTCGGCGATGAGCCTGGTGAACCGCGATGTGCCGCCGGGGGCGCGGGTGGGCGGCGTGCCGATCCGGCCGCTCGCGGAGTCGGACCGCCCGGCGGGAGATTGAACGAGGATGGAGCTGGTTGAATGCGAGCTTTGGTTGATCTGCTGAAGAGGTTGCTGCGCCGGCCGGTGATCCTGGCGCTGGTGCTCATTGCCGACCTGTTGGGATTTGTGGGGGGCATCGCTTATTGGTACGGCCAGCAATTGCCGGTCACGCCGGTCTGGAGCTGGCCGTTCGTCCCCGATTGTCCGCTCTTCGGCCTGGTCGGCGGGCTGGCGCTGCTCACGGTGATCGCTAGCGATTGGTCCCCCGCCGCGCGGCGCGAGGGACGACGGGCGCTCGTGGCGTTGGGCGGCCTGGCGCTGGCCTGGGTGGCGCTCGCGAGCTTAATGGGCGGCCGCGCGTCCGAGCTGGGTTGGGCGCGCTGGATAGGTCTCTACAACAGCATGTTCGCGCTGCTCGCCCTGCTCTGCCTGCTCTTCGCAGCCTTTTGGGAGCGCACCCCCAACTGGCTGCTGAGCCTGGCCAGCATGGGCCAGATCAAATACGGCATCTGGACCGTCGTTGCCTGGACCGTCTTCTGGATCAATAGCCGCGGCAATTTTACCTTCGAAAGTCTCTTCATGACCGCCACCCACCTGGCGATGATCGGCCAGGGCCTGATCTTGCTGGCGTACTTCCGACCGACCTCCAGCGGCGCCTTGATCGCTGGCGGCTGGTTCCTGCTCAGCGATTTCGTCGATTATGGCCTGGGCTTCTACCCGCGCTTGCCGCGCCTGATCCCTCTCAGCATCATGCAGTGGCACACGATCGCCGTCACGTTCGGCCTGACCGGCGCCTTCTGGAGGGGCAGCCTGGGGACGAGGCCTTGGATGAGCGCCAGGGCGCGCCAGGTAGAGGGGCGAGCGAACGGATGAACGAGACCATCAACCCGCGCATCCAGCAGCTTCGCGATCTGCGCCGGCAAGCGAAACTGGGCGGCGGCGCTGAACGCATCGACCAGCAGCACGCTAAAGGGAAGCTCACCGCGCGCGAGCGCCTGGACTTGCTGCTCGACAAAGGCAGCCTGCGCGAGCTGGACCCTTTCGTTACCCATCGCAGCCATGACTTTGGGCTGGACCAGCAACGTCCTCTGGGCGATGGGGTGGTCACCGGCTATGGGACAGTGGACGGTCGCCTGGTCTACGTCTACGCCGACGATTTCACGGTCTTCGGCGGCTCGCTGTCGGAGGCGCATGCTGAGAAGATCTGCAAGGTCATGGACATGGCGTTGAAGAACGGCGCGCCGGTGGTGGGCCTCCTTGATTCGGGAGGGGCGCGCATCCAGGAGGGAGTCGTTTCTCTCGCTGGTTACGCGGCAGTCTTCCTGCGCAACACCCTGGCGTCCGGCGTCATCCCGCAGATCAGCGTGATCATGGGGCCGTGCGCGGGCGGCGCCGTCTATTCGCCTGCCCTCACCGACTTCATCATCATGGTCAAGAACACCAGCCACATGTTTGTCACCGGCCCTGAGGTGGTGAAGGCCGTCACCCACGAGGATGTCTCGTTCGAGGAGTTGGGCGGCGCCCAGGTCCACGCGACGACGAGCGGCGTGGCGCATTTTGTGGCGGACAGCGAGGAGGATGCGATCTTCCTCCTGCAGAAATTGCTCAGCTTTCTGCCGCAAAATAACCTGGAGGACCCGCGAGCGATTGCGCCCACGGACGATCCGTTGCGTATGGACGAGGCGCTCGACGATCTTATCCCTGAGGAGCCGAATCGCGCCTACGATATGCTCGAGGTCATCCGTCGCATCGTCGATGACGGCTATCTGCTTCAAGTGCATGAGCACTTCGCCCAGAACATCATCGTTGGCTTCGCCCGGCTGGGGGGACGCGTGGTCGGCGTCGTAGCGCAGCAGCCGATGGTGCTCGCGGGCGTGCTCGACATCAACGCCAGCGTCAAGGCCGCCCGCTTCGTCCGTTTCTGCGACTGTTTCAACATCCCGATCGTCACCTTCGAGGACGTGCCGGGCTTTCTGCCGGGGGTAGCGCAGGAGCACGGCGGCATAATCCGTCACGGCGCCAAATTGCTCTTCGCCTATGCGGAGGCCACTGTCCCTAAGATCACGGTCATCACGCGCAAGTCGTACGGCGGCGCCTACTGTGTGATGTCGCCCAAGGCGTTGCGCGGCGATATCAACCTGGCCTGGCCCAGCGCCGAGATCGCTGTGATGGGGCCGGAGGCGGCGGTCAACATCATCTTCAAGCGCGAGATCGCTGCCGCCGCCGATCCCGAGGCCGAGCGCGCGCGCCTGGTGGCCGAATATCGCGCCAAGTTCGCCAATCCCTACGTGGCCGCCGCGCGTGGCTACCTGGACGATGTGATCGAGCCGCGCGAGACCCGCCCGCGCCTGATCAACGCGTTGGAGATGCTGCAAAACAAACGCGATAGCAATCCGCCGAAGAAACATGGGAATATCCCGCTCTAGAGGCAGAATGCCGATCGTCAATGGTTAATCGTCAATGGTCAATCGTCAATCGTCAATCGTCAATCGTCACCTGGCCATTAACGAGCAACCATTAACGATTAACGAGTAACGATTGAAAGCTGAAAGCCATGTTCCGCAAAATCCTGATCGCCAATCGAGGGGAGATCGCGGTTCGAATCATCCGGGCCTGTGAGGAGCGCGGGCTGCGCACGGTCGCAGTTTACTCCGACGCCGATCGGCGGGCGTTGCATGTGCGGCGCGCGGACGAGGCGTATCATATCGGCCGGGCGCCAGCGATCGAGAGCTATTTGTGCATCGATCGTATCCTTGATGTCGCTCGGCGATCCGGCGCGGACGCCATCCATCCCGGCTACGGTTTCCTGGCCGAGAACGCTGAATTCGCCCAGGCCTGCGCAGACGCTGGCGTGGTCTTCATCGGGCCGCCGCCCGCCGCCATCGCCGCCATGGGCGACAAGGTCGAGGCGCGGCGGCGCATGCGGGCCGCAGGCGTGCCGACGGTGCCAGGGACCGAAGCCGGGTTGACGCCTGATGAGCTGCTGCGCGCCGCCGAGGAGTTGGGGTACCCCGTGATGGTGAAAGCGGCGGCGGGCGGCGGCGGGAAAGGGATGCGGTTGGTGCGCGGGTCCGGCGAGCTTCCGGCTGCCCTCGCTGCCGCCAGCCGTGAGGCGCAGGCAGCCTTCGGCGATCCGCGCGTCTATCTGGAGAAGGTGATCGAAGGCGCCCGCCATATCGAAATCCAGATCCTGGCCGATACGCAGGGCAATGTCATCCACCTCGGCGAACGGGAGTGCTCGATCCAGCGCCGCCATCAGAAGCTCATCGAAGAGGCCCCTTCCGTCGCCGTGGACGCCGATTTGCGCCAGCGCATGGGCGAAGTGGCCACGCGCGCGGCCAGGGCGGCTGGCTACGTCAACGCCGGCACGATCGAATTCTTGCTCGATAGCACAGGCAAATTCTATTTCCTGGAGATGAACACGCGCCTCCAGGTGGAGCACCCGGTCACCGAGATGGTCACAGGCGTCGATATCATCAAAGAACAGTTGGCCATCGCGTCGGGCCGGCGCATGCGCTATCGACAGGAGGACATCTCTCCTAAAGGGTGGGCCATCGAGTGCCGGATCACCGCCGAGGATCCATACAACGGCTTCCTGCCCTCGGCTGGCTTGATCACCATGCTCCAGGAGCCAACCGGGCCAGGGGTGCGCGTCGAGAGCGGGATTTACGAGGGGACAGAGGTCACCTTTCACTACGATCCGATGATCGCCAAGCTGATCGTGTGGGGAGAGACGCGCGCCGAGGCCATCCTGCGCATGCGTCGCGCGCTCAAGGAGTACCGCATCGGCGGCATCCATACCTCGATCCCCTTCCACCAGAAGATCATGGACCACACCGAGTTCATTTGGGGCACCTTCGATACCGGCTTCATCGAACGACGGTTGGGAGGAGGGCTGACCCAGCGTCCGGCGTCGGAAGAGAGCGAACGGGTCGCCGCGATCGCGGCCGCCCTCGTCGCCCATGAACGCGGCCGTCGGGCGGTGGTGTTGAGCCATGCCCCCGGGACCGCTATGTCGCCGTGGCGTCAGGCCGGACGCCTCGACGGCCTGCGCCGCTGAAGATGCAATGAGGGAGGCGATGCGCTATATAGCAACCGTCAATGGGCGCGAATACGTGATCGACCTGGAGGACGGCCAACACATCCGGGTCGACGGCCGCGCGCTCGTCGTCGATATGCGGCAGATCGAGCCATCGCAGTTGTATTCGCTATTGGTCGATTCCCTCTCCTACGAGATGGCCATCGAGGAGATGGGACATACGTTTCGCGTGATGCTCGACGGCGATCTCTTCGAAGTGCGCGTGGAGGACGAACGCACGCGACGATTGGCGAGCGCCGGCCATCAGTTGCCGCCCGCCCCCGGCGAGATCCAGGTCAAAGCCCCTATCCCTGGCCTGGTGACGCGCCTGTTGGTCGCTCCTGGCGACGCCGTCGCTTTCGGCCAGCCGTTGCTCTGCCTGGAAGCGATGAAGATGGAGAATGAACTGCGGGCGCCGCGTGCGGGCGCAGTTGGCCGTGTGACGGTCGAGCCAGGTCAACGGGTAGAGCAGGGCCAGTTGCTCTTGACTATTCATTGAGGAGGCGTAGCATTGACCTCTGCGACCGATGAGCTACGACAGCTCAAGGCCCAATGGGAAGCGACCACCGTTCAGCGTAGCCTGGAGCGCTCTCCCGAGCGCCAGTCAACCTTCACCACCCCCTCGGACATCCCTCTCGATCGCATTTACACGCCAGCCGACCTCGACCTCGACTACGCGCGCGATCTCGGCTTCCCCGGCGCCTATCCCTTCACGCGCGGCATCCAACCGACGATGTACCGCAGCCGATTCTGGACGATGCGCCAGTATGCCGGATACGCCACGGCCGAGGAGTCGAACCGCCGCTATCGCTATCTGCTCGAACAGGGTCAGACCGGCCTCTCGGTCGCCTTCGATCTGCCCACCCAGATCGGCTACGACGCCGACCATCCCCTGGCGCTCGGCGAAGTGGGCAAGGTGGGGGTGGCCATCTCGTCGCTGGCCGACATGGAGATCCTCCTCGATCAGATCCCGCTGGACAAGGTCAGCATCTCGATGACGATCAATGCGCCCGCCGCCGTCTTGCTGGCGATGGTGATCGCCGTCGGGCGCAAACAAGGAGTGCCCGAGGCTCAATTGCGCGGCACCGTCCAGAACGATATCCTCAAAGAATACGCCGCGCGCGGCACCTATATCTTCCCGCCCCAGCCATCGCTGCGGTTGACTGTGGACCTCTTTCGCTATTGCGCCCGCTGCCTCCCTCACTGGAACGTGATCTCGATCAGCGGTTACCACATGCGCGAGGCGGGATGCACCGCCGTGCAGGAGGTGGCCTTCACCCTGGCCAACGCCATCGAGTACGTGCAGGCCGCCCTGCGCGCCGGCCTCGCGGTCGATGACTTCGCCGGGCAGATCTCGTTCTTCTTCAGCGCCCACAACAACTTTCTGGAAGAGATCGCCAAGTTCCGGGCCGCGCGTCGTCTGTGGGCGCAGATCATGCGCGAGCGTTTCGCCGCTCGCAACCCGCGCGCCTGGCAGTTGCGCTTCCATACGCAGACCGCTGGCTCCACGCTGACGGCGCAGCAGACGGACAACAATGTCGTGCGCGTCACGCTCCAGGCGCTGGCGGCTGTGCTGGGCGGCACTCAGTCGCTGCACACCAACTCCAAGGATGAGGCGCTGGCGTTGCCTACGGAGGCGGCCGCCCAACTGGCGCTGCGCACGCAGCAGATCATCGCCTATGAATCGGGCGTGGCCGACACGGTCGATCCCCTGGCTGGCTCCTATGTGATCGAGCACCTGACCAACACCATCGCCGCGCGCGCCAGCGATTATATCGCCAGGATCGACGCCCTGGGAGGCGCGCTGCGGGCCATCGAGCAGGGCTACATCCAGCGCGAGATCCAGGAGGCAGCCTACCGCACGCAGCAGGCGATCGAACGCGGGGAACAGGTCGTCGTCGGCGTCAATCGCTTCGTGAGCGAGGGCGAGGAGCCGCCGCCAGCGTTGTTGCGCGTCGACGAGGCTGTGCAGGCCGCCCAGATCCAGCGCCTGCAACAGGTGCGGGCCAGCCGCGACGCCAGGCGCGTGACTGACCTCCTGCGCCGATTGGAGGAGGCGGCGCGTCAGCCAGACGCCGAGCTGATGCCGCTCCTGGTGACCTGCGTGGAGAGCTACGCCACCCTGGGCGAGATCTGCGGGGTGCTGCGCAAGGTGTTCGGCGAGCATCAGCCCGAGACGTGGTTGTAGGCGATGGACCTTTCTCTCCTTTCGACGTTCGCTGTGATCTTCATGCTGACCGTGCTGGGCGCCTACCTGCGCACCAACCAGCGCGATCGCTGTTTGCAGTCGTTTGACGGCTTCGACGTCACGATCGAGAAGAAAAACGGGCGCGTGGTGTGGGGAGTTCTCCATCTAACCCCCACCGGCATGGAACTTATGTACCGCAGCGACGTCTATGATGAGAAACATATCGAGGCCAGCTACATCCTCTATCGCGATGAGTATCGTGATATCCAGACGATCTTCCGCTACGTGGACCAGTTGCCGCCTGAGGACTGCACGCGCCGCAACCGCGATCTCGAACACAGTTTCCATCCAGGCCCCTGGCGCCGTCTCGGTCGCAGCGTGCGCAACTTCCTGGCGACCGCCGCTGATTCTCTGGGCGAGGTGTTCAATCTGATGTTGGGCCGCGCGCGCGCCAAAGCTACTGCGCATACCATTACCGAGGGAGAACAAAAATACCTGAGCCTGGTCGGGAAGAACATCATCGGCTACGTGGGCACGAACTACGACCCCCTGCTCGAACGCCACGTGGGCACCAAGTGCGTCGTCGAGGTGACGGAAGGAGACACCGTCTACGAATATGTGGGCGTCTTCAAGGACTACTCTGCCGACTTTCTGGAGATGCTCGACGTCTACTATCCGGAGAGCCGCGCTGTGACGCTCACGTTCGCCGAGATGAAGAAGATCGAACACGACCTCGAGGTGCAGATCGACGGCCGCCGCCTGCTCGTCACCAACCACAGCTCGCAGCCGTTGTTGTTGATGCGCCTGATCTGTAACAAGGACGAGCGCGAGCTGGATATCGTGCTCGATCTGGGCAACCAGGCCGAGCTGTATCTGGACCAGGACGTTCAAGATGCGCAGCTTGTCTTCAAGGTCGTGCGTCGCGTCGACATGATCGTGCCGCGCGCCCACGCGTTGATCCGCCATCGCGCTGAACGCTATGATCCCGATCGCCTCTTCGATATTGGCGTCGCCCTGCGACCCCTGAGCGAGACCGAGCGTCGCGAGCAAAGGCTGCGCGACCAGCTCCAGGGCGATCCTCTGGACGCAGTCGCCGCCAATGCTCTGGCCGGCCTCTTGATCCAGCGCGGCGAGCTGGATGAGGCCCATGAATGGTTGCGCCAGGCGCTGGAGAACCGCGAGCGCCTTCCCGATCACGGCGCACGCGCGCGACAGCAGCTCCAGGTTCTGGAGGACCGCCTTCAGGGGCGTAAACGAGTCGTTTAGGGAGAGCGCCTCGTCGCGCGGCCGGAGAACGAACGACGCTCCCCATTCATCGCTGATGGCAATCTAACGAGAGGACCGGATGATCCACCGTATCGATCACGTGGCCATCGTCGTCAATGACATCGAAGCCGCATTGCGCGTCTACCGCGATGCCCTGGGGTTGCGCCTGAGCCAGGTGCAGACGATCCCCGACCAGGATGTCAAGGTCGCCTTCTTGCCAGCCGGAGACTCCGAGATCGAGCTGTTGGAGCCGATCAACCCGGACTCAGGGGTCGCCAGGTTCCTGGCCAGGCGTGGGGAAGGGATGCACCACATCTGCCTGGAGGTGGATGATCTCGACGCGACGCTGGCGGAGCTGGCGGCGCAGGGAGTGGAATTGATCGACCGCGCGCCCCGCGCTGGCGCCCATGGCCGCATCGCGTTCATCCATCCCAAAGGCAGCCATGGAGTGCTGATCGAGCTGTTGGAGCGAAGCAGCGGCGCCTGACGAGGTCATCGGCCAGGCGCCGCTCAGCCTGGCTAGAGGTAAGGAGAGAGACCCATGATGCGCCGTCGATGGTTGGGAATCGTCCTGTTGTGGGTTGCAGCTGTGATCGTCGCCAGCATCACGGCGACGAGCGCGGCGGCCGCTGGCCCTGTTGTGCAGTACATCGTTCATCCCGGTGATACGCTGTACCGCATCGCCCTCAACCACCATGTGACCGTGAGCCAGTTGGCGGCAGCCAACGGCATCCGCAACGTCAACCGCATCTACGTCGGCCAGGTGTTGCGCATCCCTACGGCCACGCCCGCGATCATCCTCGAACAGCCCACTACGGGCGCGCGCGTGACCAGCCCCGTGACCGTTCGCGGCCGGGCCAACGTTTTCGAGGGGCAGGTCAACATCCGCGTCTTGGACAGCCGTTTCCGCAAAGTGGGCGAAGGCTTCGGGATGGCGGCCATGGGCGAATACGCCCCCTTCACCGCTGCGGTCGCCTATCGCGTCTCGGCCGATCAATGGGGCTACATCGACGCCTTTTGGATCAGCCCCAAAGACGGGGCCGAACTGGACAAGGTGACGGTGAAAGTCTACCTGCGCCGCGGCGGCGTCGCGCCGACGCCTACCCCCACGCCGGCGCCAGGCCCGGGCGCCAGCATCCGTTACCATGTGCATCCCGGCGACACCCTCACCCAGATCGCGCGCGGACACCGCGTCACCGTGTCCAGCATCGTGCGCGAGAACCGCCTGCCCAATCCGAACCTGATCTATGTGGGACAGGCCTTGACGATCTCCAGCGAACGGCCGAACATCATCATGGAGACGCCGCGGGATGGCGCGACGGTGGGCAATGCGGCCACCGTCTCCGGTTACTCGGACACCTTCGAGGCCAACGTCGTCGTTGAGGTGCTGGACGGCGGCTTCCGGCGCCTTGCGCGGACGACGACGCAAGGAGGAACAGAAGGAGAATACGCTCCCTTCTCCGCGTCCATCCCCTACACGGTGCGCGCCGCGCAATGGGGCTACATCGAGGTCTATTGGCCCAGCCCGCGGGATGGCTCGAAACTGAACGCCGTCACCGCGCGCGTGCGCCTCACGCCGGCCAGGACGGCCGCCGCGGCGACGACAGAGACAGCGCCGACGACAGAGGCTGCAGCGGCAACAGCCGCGACAGCATCGCCGCCCGTGGGCGTCGCCACGACAACGGCCTCTGCGACGACAGCGCCCGCCGCGCCGCGCATCCATCGCGTGCGACGCGGCGAGACTCTCTACGGCATTGCGCGACGTTATGGCGTCTCCGTGCGTGACATCGCGGCGGCTAACGGCATCCGCAACATCCATCTCATCTACGTCGGACAACGCCTGATCATCCCATGACCCTCGTGCTGGCGATCGAGACCTCCTGCGACGAGACGGCGGCGGCTGTGTTGGCAGATGGCCGCCGTCTGCTTTCCAACGTCGTCGCCTCGCAGATCGACCTCCATCGCCGGTTCGGCGGCGTCTTCCCCGAAGTGGCCTCGCGTCAGCATGTGCTCACGATCCGTCCGGTGATCGAGCAGGCGATGGCGGAAGCGCGGGCGACCTGGGATGATCTGGCAGCCGTCGCCGTCACCTATGGGCCAGGGCTGGCCGGCTCGCTGCTGGTGGGGGTCAACGTCGCCAAAGGGATCGCCCTCGGCCGTGGCCTGCCTTTGATCGGCGTCAACCACCTGGAAGGCCATATCTACTCCAACTGGCTGGACCCCGTCCGTCCTGGCCAGCCGCCCTTTACAGGCCGACGTTTGGAGGAGAGTGATTTCCCCCTGCTCGTCCTCGTCGTCTCTGGCGGCCATACCGAGCTGCTGCTCATGCGCGGCCATGGGCAGTATGTCAGGCTGGGCGGCACGCGCGACGACGCCGCTGGCGAGGCGTTCGATAAAGTGGCGCGGCTGCTGGGACTCCCCTACCCGGGTGGGCCTTCGATCCAGACAGCCGCGGAGGGAGGCGATCCCCAGCGCTTCGCGTTACCTCGCGCCTTTCTTAACGATTCCGATCATCCCTTTGACTTCTCGTTCAGTGGATTAAAGACCGCCGTCTTGCGTCTGATCCAGGAGCTGGGCGAACCGCTGCCGATGGCCGACATCGCCGCCAGTTTTCAGGCGGCGGTGGTCGATGTGCTGGTCAGCAAGACGATCCAGGCGGCGGCAGCTTGCGGCGTCCAGCACGTCTGCGTCTGTGGCGGGGTGGCCGCCAACGCGGCCCTGCGCGCGGAGTTGGCGCGGCGGATGTCCCTGCCCTATTCGATTCCCCCGCTATGGCTGTGTACCGACAACGCCGCCATGATCGCCTGCGCTGGCCATTACCGTTTCGTCGCCGGTTATCGCGCGGGCTATGACCTCGATGTGGAAGCCGCTGCGCAGTTGATCTAGAAAGGGACCTGGTGATGATGTATCGTCGCGTGGCCATGTTACGCACCGCCGACGCGCTGCGCCAACACGTGGCGGAGTTAGGCGTCGAATTGCCCTTCGATGAGGAACTGGCGCTCGGACCGGAGGCCCCCCTGGCGCAGCCATACCGCCTCGACGACCGGCGCGTGATCGGCAACCGCTGGGCCGTGCTGCCGATGGAGGGCTGGGATGGGACCTCCGACGGCCATCCGAGCGAACTCACCGCGCGACGCTGGCGGCGCTTCGGCCTCAGCGGCGCCAAGCTGATCTGGGGCGGCGAAGCTGTGGCTGTTCGCCCCGATGGGCGCGCGAACCCCAATCAACTGATGATCAACGAGCAGACGCTGCCCAGCCTGGCGGCGCTGCGGGAGGGGCTGGTCGCGGCGCATCAGGAACAGTTCGGCCGCGTCGACGATCTGCTGATCGGGCTGCAGTTGACGCATTCCGGCCGCTTCGCGCGTCCTGTCGACAAGAAGCGCCTCGCCCCGCAGATCCTCTATCATCATCCCATTCTCGATCGCAGGTTCGGGATCCCGCCCGACCATCCCGTGCTGAGCGACGACGAGATCGCGCGCCTGGTGGATGACTTCGTGGCGGCGGCGCGCCTGGCGCAGCGCGCGGGGTTCGACTTCGTCGACATCAAGCACTGTCATGGCTATCTGGGGCACGAGTTCTTGAGCGCGGTCGATCGGCCCGGGCGTTACGGGGGCAGCCTGGAGAATCGCATGCGTTTCCTGCGCGAGGTGGCGGCGGGCGTGCGGGCAGAGGCGCCGGGGTTAGGCGTCGGCGTGCGCCTCAGCGCGTTCGATTTTATCCCCTTTCGGCCCGGCCCTGATCGGCGCGGCGAGCCGGAGACGGCAGGGCCTGACGGTTACCGCTACGCGTTCGGCGGCGACGGCAGCGGCGTCGGCGTCGACTTGACCGAGCCGAAAGCCTTCCTCGACCAATTGGCCGCCTTAGGGATCAGGCTGGTCTGCATCACGGCGGGCAGCCCCTACTACAATCCGCACATCCAGCGGCCAGCGCTCTTCCCCCCATCCGACGGCTACGAGCCGCCCGAGGATCCGTTGGTCGGCGTCGCGCGCCAGATCGCTGTGACCGCTGAGCTGAAACGCCATCGACCAGAGCTGGCGATCGTGGGCAGCGCCTATTCATACCTGCAGGAGTGGCTGCCGCGGGTGGCGCAGTGTGTGGTGCGCACCGGCCAGGCCGATTTTGTGGGAGCGGGGCGGATGATGCTGGCCTACCCCGAGCTGATCGCCGACTCATTGGCCGGGCGGCCGCTCCAGCGCAAGCGCATCTGCCGCACCTTCAGCGATTGCACCACCGCCCCGCGCAACGGCCTGGTCTCGGGGTGTTACCCGCTCGACGAGTTCTACAAGGAGCGCCCAGAGGCGGCCATTCTGGCGGAGATCAAGGCGCGGCTAGGCGCGACGTGAGGAGTTCACATCCCGTTCGCCGAGGCCAGGCGCGGCACGCGCGCCAGGATCTCCGCCACCACCTCATAGCTGATCGTTCCCAGTCGCTCGGCCACCTCTTCCACCGTGATCTCCGCGTCCCCCTGGCGGCCGATGAGGACCACCTCATCCCCCTGGCGCACGTCCGGAATATGCGTCACGTTGATCATCGTCTGATCCATGCACACGCGTCCCACAATGGGGGCTGGTTGGCCATGCACGAGCACATGCCCCCAATGGGTCGGCGCGCGCCGGAAGCCGTCGGCGTATCCCACGGGGATCACGGCGATCCGTTCCGTTCCCGTGGTCTGATAGGTGTTGCCATAGCCGACGAAGCTGCCCGGGGGCAGAGTCTTCACCTGGGCGATCTGGGTCTTCCAGGTGATGGTGGGTCGAAACCCCGGCAGCGGCCCGCGCGTCGGGAGCGGGTTCAACCCATACATGAGCATCCCCACGCGCACCATGTTGAAGCGGCTGCGCGCCAGCGTGAGCAGGGCGGCCGAATTGGCGGCGTGGATGAACGGGATCGCTGGCAGGTAGCGTTGGGCGATGGCGAGGACCTCGTCGAACCGCTGAAGCTGCCAGTATGTGTACGTTTGATCTTCCTCGTCCGCTGCCGAGAAGTGGGTGAAGATCCCCTCGACCTCGATCCCGCGCAGTCGGGCGATCGCCGCCAGGAAATCGCGCGCTTCTTCCGGCAGGATGCCCAGGCGCCCCATGCCGGTGTCGACCTTGATGTGCACGCGCGCCGGACGGCCGATATGGGCGGCGGCCTCATCCAGCGCCTGCGCCGTCTCCAGATCGAAGAGGGTCAGGCGCACGTTTTGGCGGACGGCCTCTTCCGCCTGCCAGGCCGGCGTGTAGCCTAACACCAGCATCGGCGCGATGATGCCCGCCCCCTTCAGGAGATGCGCTTCGGAGAGGCAGGCCAGTCCCAACATGCTGGCGCCTCCTGCCACGGCCGCGCGCGCGATGTGCGAAATGCCGTGTCCGTACGCGTTCCCTTTGACCACGGCCATCACGCGCACGCCCGGCCCGACGATGCGACGCACCGCACGCACGTTATCGCTGACGGCGTCGGTGTCGATCTCCAACCAGGTCGGGCGCGTCGGCCGCGCCGTGTAGGGCATCCCCGGCTCCCTGATCGCTTCCCATGGCGTCGATTCCACCGCTCGCTTCCTCCTCGAACTGTCAGCAAAGCTGCCAGGATTGTAGCATACCATACCGCCTTCCGATCATATGTTTCGCTAACGAAAACCTTATGGCGGTCTTATGGAGCCGGTTTATCCTAAGCGCTAGATCATGACGGTCCCTTCATTAAGAACCTATCCGAAAAGTTTCGGCGCGGTCTCCTGACTGTGCCCCTGGCTGGTCAGGAGACCAGCCAGAACCGTTTTTTCGGATAGGCTCTAAGAAAAGAAAGTTAGCTCTCCGTAGGGGAGGGTGAGGAGGATATTCGCATGGGCAAGATTGTAGGAATTGACCTGGGCACGACGAACTCGGTGGTCGCGGTCATGGAAGGCGGGGAGCCGACGGTGATCCCTACCGCTGAGGGGGGGCGCCTCTGCCCATCCGTGGTCGGGTTCACGAAGAATGGAGAGCGCCTGGTGGGCCAGACCGCCAAGCGCCAGGCGGTCGTCAACCCTGAGAACACGATTTACTCGATCAAGCGTCTGATGGGGCGCCGCATCGATGAGGCCGAGACGGTGCGCACACAGCAGATGGTGCCGTATCGCATCGTCGCTGGGCCGCAACAGGACGCGCGCGTGCAGATCCCGATCGTCAACAAGATCTACACGCCGCAGGAGATCTCGGCGATGATCCTGGCCAAGCTCAAGCGCGACGCGGAAGCCTATCTGGGCGAGCCGGTGACGCAGGCCGTGATCACGGTGCCGGCCTACTTCAACGACTCGCAGCGCCAGGCCACGAAGGATGCTGGCCAGATCGCGGGCCTCGAGGTGTTGCGCATCATCAACGAGCCGACCGCTGCCGCGCTGGCCTATGGCCTCGATAAGCGCAAGGACGAGACGATCCTGGTGTTCGACCTCGGCGGCGGCACCTTCGACGTCTCGGTGCTGGATGTCGGCGACGGCGTGATCGAGGTGCGCGCGACCAATGGCGACACGCATCTGGGCGGCGATGACTGGGACGAGCGCATCGTCGAATGGATCATTCGCGAGTTCAAGAGCGACCAGGGCATCGACCTGAGCAAAGATCGTCAGGCGCTGCAGCGTCTGCGCGAGGCCGCTGAGAAGGCCAAGATCGAGCTGTCGACGCTGACGGAGACGGAAATCAACCTGCCTTTCATCACGGCGGACGCCAGCGGCCCGAAGCATCTGCAGATGAAGCTGACGCGCAGCAAGTTCGAACAACTGACGGAGGACCTGGTCGAGCGCTGCCGTGGCCCCTTCGAGCGCGCGCTCCAGGATGCGCGCCTGAGCGCTCGCGATCTCGACGAGGTCGTCCTGGTGGGCGGCGCGACGCGTATGCCCATGATCCAGGAGCTGGTGCGCGAGCTGACCGGCAAGGAGCCGCACAAGGGGGTCAACCCCGATGAGGTGGTAGCGATCGGCGCCGCTTTGCAGGCTGGCGTGCTCGGCGGCGAGGTGCGCGACGTGCTCTTGCTCGATGTGACGCCGCTCAGCCTGGGCCTGGAGACGCTGGGTGGGGTGATGACGACGCTCATCCCGCGCAATACGACCATCCCCACGCGCAAGACCGAGATCTTCTCGACGGCCGAGGATGGTCAGACGGCGGTCGACATCCATATCCTGCAGGGCGAGCGGCCGATGGCGGCGGACAACAAGACGCTGGGCAAGTTCCGGCTGGACGGCATCCCGCCAGCGCCGCGCGGCGTGCCGCAGATCGAGGTCACGTTCGACATCGATTCCAACGGCATCCTGCACGTGACGGCCAAGGATAAGGCGACCGGCAAAGAGCAGAGCGTCCAGATCACCGCGTCGACCAACCTGAGCAAGCAGGACGTGGAGCGGATGATCCGCGAGGCGCAGCAGCATGAACGTGAGGATCAGCGCCGGCGCGAGCTGGCGGAGGCGCGCAACAACGCCGACAGCCTGATCTACACGGTCGAGAAGAGCCTCAAGGAGTTGGGCGAGCGCGTGCCAGCCACCGATCGCGGCCGCATCGAGACGCTGGTTGCCGATCTGCGCAACGCGATGAAGGGCGACGACATCGCCCGCCTCCGCAGCCTGACCGAGCAACTGCAGCAGGCCAGCTACGCCCTGAGCCAACAATTGTATCAGCAGGGCGGGACCAACGGCAAAGGCCCCACGGCGACTGGCCCGGCCAGCGGCGACGATCGGGACGTGGTCGAAGGAGAATACCGCCAGGTGTAAACGCATGCACCTGACCGTGACCAGCAGACGCGGAGGCCGTTACAGGCTCCGCGTCTGCGCGTCAGGGCGCAAAAAGGGTGGGTCGGCCGTCCACAATCGTACCCTGCGAATGCGCGAATCAAATGTCTGCATCGGCGAGCCTTCATGCGTTCTCATGGTCATTCGTGGATTCGTGGTCAGAATTCGTGGACGGTGAGCCTCCCATAACGCCTACGACTGACCTTCAGTGCGAGATGGCCTCATCGCCGGGGCTCTTGACATCAAGGTGTCAATATGCTACGTTCTTGCGAGAGGGCGGACTCGATGTCCACGAGGGCCATAGGGACCCTGAGACCCAAGGAGCGGTTGGAGTGGGTGAAGTGGTTGGGCAGCCTCTCTGTCGCCTGAACTTTGGGGACTGCTAACCTTTTCGGGTGTTGAAGGTCGCTATGGAATACAAAGATTACTATCAGATTCTCGGCGTCAGCCGCAACGCTACAGATAAAGAGATCAAGCAAGCTTACCGGAAACTGGCGCGCCAGTATCATCCGGATGTGAATCCTGGCAACAAAGCGGCGGAGAATCGCTTCAAAGACATCAACGAGGCGTACGAGGTCCTGTCGGATCCAGAGAAGCGCCAGAAATACGATCAGTTCGGCGCCCAGTGGCAGCAGTTTGAGCGCATGGGCGGACGCCCCCAGGACTTCGATTGGTCGCAGTGGACGGCAGGAGGCCCGCGCGTGCACACGCGCACCGTCACGCCTGAAGAGTTCGAGCAGATGATGGGCGGGCTGGGCGGCTTCTCCGAGTTCTTCCAGACCCTGTTCGGTGGCGGGCCGCGGACGACGCGCATGGGCGGCCTCGAAGACTTGTTCGGGGGCTTTGATACATCGCCGCGCGCGCAACCCAGCCGTCAGGATGTCGAGCAGCCGGTGCAGATCACGCTGGAAGAGGCGTTCCATGGTACGACCCGCGTCCTCCAGCGCGAGGACGGCAGCCGCCTCGAGGTGAAGATCCCGCGCGGGGTGCGCACGGGATCGCGCGTGCGCGTGGCCGGCAAGGGGGTGCTCGGCGATCAGCGCGCGGGGACCCTCTACCTGGTGGTGGAGGTGCTGCCGCACGCGATCTTCCAGCGGGAGGGAGATGATCTGAAGGTCGATGCGCCCGTCGATCTCTACACGGCGATCTTGGGCGGGGAGGTGCAGGTGCCTACGCTCGAGCGTCCCGTGATGCTGACGATCCCGCCCGAGACTCCCAACGGCAAAGTGTTTCGGCTGCGGGGCCTGGGTATGCCCCACCTCAGGAATCCCGATCAGCGCGGCGACTTGCTGGCGCGTGTCAACGTGCAGCTCCCGACGCACCTGAGCGAGGCGGAGAAGAACCTGTTCCGGCAGTTGCGTGACCAGGCGCGCCGCCGTTCGTGATTCGTGGCGGTGGCTTTCAGGCCCTCCTCACCCTGGAAAGAGCAGAGAGCGCAGAGATTCCACCGATTCTCTCTGCGCTCTCTGCTCTCTCAGCGATGCTCTGACCTCTAGCTGCGTAAGTTCGGTTACTTGGCAAGCTCGGTCGAGCGGGTCTCGCGAATCACGGTGACCTTGATCTGCCCCGGATACTCCAGGTTGTCTTCCACTTTGCGCGCGATCTCTTTGGCCAGCTTGATCGTCGCCAGATCGTCGACTTCCTCCGGCTTGACGATGATGCGCAGCTCGCGGCCAGCCTGGATCGCGTAGCTTTGTTGCACCCCTTCGAACGAGTTCGCCAGCTCTTCCAGTTCCGTCACGCGTTTGATGTACGTCTCCAGCGCCTCGCGCCGCGCGCCCGGACGCGCTCCGGAGATCGCATCGGCGGTCGCGACGATCACCGCCTCCAGGTTGTCCATCTCGACCTCGTGGTGGTGGGAAGCGATGATGTTGACCACCTTCTCGGGGACCCCGTAGCGGCGCGCGATCTCCGCTCCCACCTGGGCATGCGGCCCTTCCACCTCGTGGCTGACCGCCTTGCCCAAATCGTGCAGGAGGCCTCCCATCTTCGCCGCCTTGACGTCGGCCTTCAGTTCGGCCGCCAAAATGCCAGCCAGGTGCGCTGTCTCGATCGCATGATAGTACTGGTTCTGGCCGTAGCTCGTGCGGTACTTTAGTCGCCCCACCAGCTTGAGGATCTCGGGGTGCAATCCCTGCAGGCCGGTCTCGATCGCGGCCTGTTCTCCCGCCTCACGAATTTGTCGTTCCACGTCCTGGCGCGCCTTCTCGACCTCGCGCTCGATGCGCGCGGGATGGATGCGTCCATCCTGGACCAGTTTGCCGATCGCCATGCGCGCTACCTCGCGGCGCACCGGATCGAAGCTGGAGATGATGATCGCCTCCGGTGTGTCGTCGACGACGAGGTCGACCCCTGTGCTCATCTCGATCGCCCGGATGTTGCGCCCCTGGCGGCCGATGATGCGCCCTTTCATCTCGTCGTTCGGCAGCGGCACCGAGGTGACCGTGGTCTCGGAGACGTGGTCGGACGCCACTCGCTCCAACGCCAGGGTGATCAGCCGTCGCGCCTTGTCTTCTGCCTGCTCCATCATCTCGGCCTCGGTCTGACGGATGATGCGAGCCATCTCCTGGCGGCTCTCCTGTTCGACGATCTTAAGAAGCTCGGCTTTGGCCTCCTCGGCGGTGAGCTGGGCGATGCGCTCCAGTTCGGCTCGCCGTTCCTCCTCGATTTTCTGAAGTTCGTTGAATCGCTTATCCACCTGACTTTGGCGCTGGTTGAGGCGTTTCTCGCGCGCTTCGATCTGCTCGAAGCGGCGCTCGAGCGCCTCCAAACGGTTCTGCAAGCGCTCTTCGGTCCGCTGCAGATCTAATCGCCGTCGGCTGATGTCAGCCTCTGCCTCATCGCGCATCCTGATCGCTTCGTCGCGCGCGGCCAACGTCATCTCTCGCGCGCGCGTCTCTGCCTCAGCGATGGTGCGGGCAGCCTGTTCCTCCGCGGCTTGGATGCGAGCTTCGGCCCGCCGGATGCGGGCCTCGATCAGATACTGCCGCAACAGGTAGCCGATCATGCCCCCGATCCCCAGGGCGAGCAGGATCCCCAGCACGATCAGCGCCTGTCTACCGATCCCTGTTCCCATACGTTCGTCTCCTCTATCCGTATCCTGCAGCAACCGCCCGAATCTGCAAGGCGCGGTTGGAACTTCATTCTTCTTCTAGCTCTGTCCCTTCCTGGATTTCCTGCCATAGCCGGCGCAAGACCGTTTCGATGACGTCGTAGGCATAGCCCCGGCGCGCCAGAAAGGCGGTTCCCTTCTGCCAGAACGCGCGCCGGTCCAGGCTTTGCCAGCGCTGGCAACGGCCGCGCGCGAGCGCATATGCCGCTGCCTCCTCGTCGACCTCCACCCGCGCGATGGCCGCGTCGATGATGGCGTCGTCGACCCCTTTGCGCCGTAGTTCCTGACGCAGGGCGCGTTCACCGCGCGGCCGAAACTGCTGACGGTTGTCGACCCAGAAGCGCGCGAACCCTTCGTCATCGAGATAGCCAGCTTGCTGCAAGCGCTGAATGGCCGCCTCCGCTACCGCAGCAGGGACCGCATGTTCCAGCAAGTGTTGCCTGACCTCGGCGACGCTGCGCGGCCGATAGCCGAGAAAGCGCACGGCTCGGTCGTAGGCCGCTGTCTCTGCCTCGACGGCCTGCAACGCTGCGATCTCAGCTTCGTCCAGCGCCTGTCCAGGACGCAGGCGCGCGGCCACAAGGGCGGGCAAGGCGAAGGCGAACTGCCCGTCCAGATAGACGTTGACGCGATCGCGATCCTTTTTCTGAAAGCGCAGGGCTGTGATGATCCCCGCCACATCCATCTCCGATGAACAAAAAAAGCTGTGGCAAGCCTGCCACAGCCGTCACCAGACGACATCCTCGAATGCGTGATGCGCCGCTTCGAACGGTTGGCTTCCGACAGCAATGTGAGCTGCTGAGTGAAAGAGCAGCCAGGCTCGTCAGGAGAAATCGACGCAATGGGCACACCATTGTACTGTTCAGAGCCTCGACCGCCCTCGGCTGTCAGGTACGGTTGGTCGATCCTTCACCCTTTCACATGTGAAGAGCCACCAGTCTGTAGCCAACGAAATCCAAGCGCACAAACACGCCGAATGCGTGGTAATGTCTGGCCAGAACTTGCACTTTCCAGATTGCTGCTGCTTACTCGTCGGCCGCCCCGCCTTCGCCGTCATCGACGGCCAGCGGGGGGCGCCAGCTCGATCCCATTCCCGCCCTGTCGCGGATCTGCTGCGCCAGGAGCTGGGTGATCTCAGGGTTTTTGCGCAGGAACTCTTTGGCGCTCTCGCGGCCCTGGCCCAGGCGCGTCTCGCCGAACGAGAAGAAGGCCCCGCGCTTGGTC